>VFQN01002124.1_pt1 | contig 31518 bp, 32 predicted proteins | sample 3512371 | NCBI WGS metagenome assembly VFQN01 (sample SAMN10412370, study PRJNA504923) | tailings metagenome | isolation source: Replicate 2 from Balatoc abandoned mine | place: Philippines: Itogon, Benguet | collected 2017-08-28 | reverse complement strand
CGGCGGCTTCGGCATCGCTGATCGCGATGCGCGCCAGCGACGCTATTTTCCTGACTGTTGCCTGATCGATTGCCATTCTTGTCGCCTTATCGGGAGAAGCTGGGCCGCTAGCATCCTCCCCCGCCCGCTTCAAGGGCGGGGTCGATCAGAAAGTCCCGCTCTCGGGCCGCCCGTCGACGACAACGCGCCGCCGCTCGATCGTCTCGACCCCGACCTTCGCGGTCGACAGATCGGTCTTGGCGCCGACCGGCGGCTGTTCGACATAGTCGCCCTGCTGCCATTCGCCCTTGTCGTTGAGCAGGAAGAAGTCGCTGACGATCTCCTCGCCCGGCGCGCTCTGCCCCAGCAGCGCAATCCGCCGCTCGTCGATCAGCAGCGCGACGCACGCTGCGCGCTGGCAGATATAGCTTTGCGAAATCGCATCGCGGGCGCCCTTTGACAGCACGGTCCCCTCGGGCAGTACCCGCAACCGTTCGGCAAAGGGCTTCAGCGCCGGGCCGCGGCCCATATCGCTCAGATCCCAGCGGCTCTTCGCCTCCAGCGCCGCCTTTGCCGCGTCGGCGCGCGCCTTTTCCGGCGATTTCGCCAAGGTTGCCAGCGCCGCGCGCCCGTCGGGTCCGAAATCGAACGCCATCGCCGCCCAGTCGAACTTGTCGGCCTTGACCGTCCCGTTCTGCAGCCGCGCGAGCTGGTCGCGCGTCGAGATCGCGCCGAAATCCATGATCGGCAGCGCGAGGAACAGCGCGAGCAGCATCATCCCGATCGCCAGTCGCTGCTGCAGCGGCCGTAGCACATCGTCGAAGTCCCACCGTCCTTTCGCGGCTGCCCACAGCCCCGCAAGGCCATAGGCGAGCGCGATTATCGCCGCGATCGCGCCCCAGATGCGCTCGGGGGTCCAGCCGTACTGGATCACGCGCAAATGCATCGAATAGAAAGCAATGACCGCCAGCGGCAGCACCGCCACGACCAGCACCGCCGCCGCACCATGCAGGAAACGATTGCCCGACCGCTCCTCGCGCCCGTTGCCGATCACCGCATTGGCCAGCAGCACCGCGAAGGCGGCGGCCGCCATCATCAGCGCTGCGGTCGAAAAGCCCGATTCCCACAGCGGCGTCAGCCCCGTGCCGACCAACGACAGCAGGAACAGCACCACCGCGACGGCAAGCACCGGCGCCAGCACCGCGAGCACGATCATCACCAGCTTCTGCAGGGTCGCGACCAGCTTGTCGCGCTCGCGGAGGAGGCCGACGGCGCCGCCGAACGCTGCGCCCGCCAGCATCCACGGGAACCAGCCGGTCTCGAACAGCTCCATGACCAGGTTGATCCCGATCAGCTTGAACATCGACCCGATCAGCAGCACCAGCAGGAAGGTCAGCCCGGTAAACGCCAGCCCCGCCGCGCCGATCACCGCATCGGTCCAGGCGTGGCTGTGCAGCCGCTCGTAGGGCATCTGCCACAGCTTCCAGAAGCGCCAGTCGGGCGCGACGTCGCGCCGCGTCTGGAACAAAGGCGTTGCGATCAGCACCGCGAGCAGCCCCGACCAGAAGGGCCATTCGAACACCGACGCGTCGACGTTGTATCCCACCGACGTCCACACGATCAGCGCGATCACCGCGCCCCACGCCAGCGCAAAGCCCAGTGCCCATTGCCAGCGCCGCAGCTCGACCCCGAGCACGAAGACGAGCGTCGATACCGTGATGAACGCCGCCAGCGCGTTGCGCCCCGGATCATGATCGGGCGCGTATCGCCAGTCGATCGTCAGGTGAAAGGCAAGCCCCGCCAGCGCGCAGATCGCCGCCATGATCCACGGTCGCGGCGGCCAGGGCAGATCGCTGGCGTCGAGGCGGGACGACAAGGGTGACTCGGGGACGGGCGGAGCCGAATCGGGGGCGGGTGCGCTTGCTGGTGCGTCGGTCATGTCCCACATCTAATCCCGAACTTCGTCATGCTGAACTTGTTTCAGCATCCATGGACCAAGCTCCAATTCGGCGCGGCGGCGGAGGAGGGAACTGGCCATGGACCCTGAAACAAGTTCAGGGTGACGAGATATTTGAAGGGCTCGACGTGACCGGCTAGAGAGCCTGAAATTCCCTCCCCCGCATGGAGCCCCGCTTGGCCCGCAAATTTCTCTACCTCATTGCCGCGATCATCATCCTCATCCTCGGCTTCGGCATCGCCTATCAGCTCAACCCCGGCTGGTTCGGCCGCGTCGCCTTCGTGCCGTCGAGCGAGTTCGTCGAGCAGAAGGCGGCCGAACCCAACGCCTATGACGATCCGAAAATGTGGTTCTCTCGTCCGGGCCTCGAAAACGATCCGTCCGACTGGCGCCCGCCCGAAGATGGCGCGGAACCGGCAAAGGCTGCCGACAAACTGATCCCGCCCGCGAAAGCTGCCACTCCCGCGGAAACCGCCGAAGCCGCACCCAAGGGCGACGCCGCGATCTTCTTCGTCCACCCGACCAGCTACTACAGCAAGGCCAGCTGGAACGCCCCGCTCAACGACGCCGACGCCAATTACCGCGCGACGCTCTTCATGCAGGGCATGGCAAGCGCGTTCGGCGACGCGGGCGAAGTCTGGGCGCCGCGCTACCGGCAGGCCACTCTGGGAGCCTTCCTCGCGACCGACCGCGTCACCGCGGGCAAGGCGATCGACGCCGCCTATCGCGATGTCGAACAGGCCTTCGACGCCTTCCTCGCCGCGCAGCCCAAAAACAAGCCGATCATCCTCGCGGGCCACAGCCAGGGCGCGCTGCACCTCACGACCTTGCTCAAGAACCGCATCGCCGGCACCCCGCTCGCGAAGCGTATCGTCGCCGCTTATGTCATCGGCTGGCCGATCAGCGTCGATACCGACCTCGCCGGCCTTGGGCTCCCCGCGTGCCAGACCCCGGAGGAAAAGGGCTGCATCCTCAGCTGGGCGACCTTCGCCGAACCCGCCGACCCGATCATGGTCCTCGATGCCTATGACGGCACGATCGGCTTCGACGGCCGCCCGCGCGCGGGCACGCGGATGCTCTGCACCAACCCGCTCACCGGCATTCCCGACACCGCCGCCGATGCGAAGGCGAATATCGGCACGCTGAAGCCCAGCGAAGGCTTCAAGGCGGGCAACCTGATCGCTGGCAAGATCGGCGCGAAATGCGACGACACCCGCGGCCTGCTGATGATCGGCGATGCCGAAATCGCCAAGGACTATGCGCCAAGCTACGTCCTGCCCGGCAACAATTACCACGTCTTCGACATCACCCTCTTCTGGGCCAATGTCCGCGCCGACGTGCTGCGTCGTCTCGCAACCTATGAGGGCAAACCCTCGCCGGTCCCGCCACCCGCGGAGCCGCTGCCCGCGCCCGCGGCGCCCGCGGCGACCACTGAACCTGTAGTCAAATCCTGATCCGTTCGCATCGAGCGAAGTCGAGATGCCCCTAAGGCGTGTGCTAACGATGGGTGTCTCGACTTCGCTCGACACGAACGGGTAGAGGGGTGGACATGATCACCACCACCGCCCCCGATTTCGCCGCCGCGCTTCCGAACGGCGGCCGCCTCGCGGGGCTCGATGTCGGAACCAAGACCATCGGCGTCGCGCTCTGCGACGCCGGCTGGTCCTTCGCGACCCCCGACAAGACGATCATCCGCAAGAAATTCAGCGTAGATTTCGAGGCGCTAAAAGGCCTCATCGCCGCGCAGTCGGTCGTCGGCCTCGTCGTCGGCCTGCCGCTCAACATGGACGGCACCGACAGCCCGCGGACCCAAAGCACGCGCGCCTTCGCGCGCAACCTGCTGCCGCTCGCCCTCCCGATCCTCCTCTGGGACGAACGCTGGTCGACCGCCGCGGTCGAGCGCGCGATGATCGCCGCCGACGTCAGTCGCGCCAAACGCGCCGAGCGGGTCGACAGCGCCGCCGCCGCCTTCATCCTGCAGGGCGCGATCGACGCCCTGACGCGCGGATAACGGCGCAGTTGACCGAATATATTATCTACTGGCTGATCGCGGCCAATGTGATCGCCTTCGTCCTGATGGTGCTCGACAAGCAATTCGCCGAAAACGGCAGCCGCCGGATCGCCGAAAGCACCCTGCTTCTCTGGGCCTTCCTCGGCGGCGCCTTCGGAACCGTCGCAGCGGCGCGCCTCGTTCGCCACAAAACGCGCAAACAGCCGTTCGCAACCTGGATGCTGATCTGGCTGTGGATCGACATCATCCTGCTTGCCCTCTGGGCACTCGGAATATTGGAGCCGCTGGTCGCCTCGGCGCTTGCGAGAATCGCCGCAGCCGCCTAGAGGCGTGGCTTTAATGACAAGCGCAACAATCCGACCCGCCAGCGACTATCCGCCCGGCGGCGATGCCTTTCGCCATCGCCACCTGATCGGCATCGCCCAGCTGACTCCGTGGGAGATCAGCTACGTCCTCGACGCCGCCGAACAATGGGTCGAGCTCAACCGCAGCGGCGCCGCAAAGCATGACGACCGGCTCGCGGGCCTCACCATCATCAACGCCTTTTTCGAAAATTCGACGCGCACGCTTTTGTCGTTCGAAATCGCGGGCAAGCGCCTGGGCGCCGACGTCGTCAACATGCACGCCGCGCAGTCGAGCGTGAAAAAGGGCGAGACGCTGATCGACACCGCGATGACGCTGAACGCGATGCGCGCCGACGCGATGGTGATCCGCCATGCGTCGTCGGGCGCGGTGCAGCTCATCGCCGACAAGGTCGACTGCCCGGTCCTCAACGCCGGCGACGGCCGCCACGAGCATCCGACGCAGGCGCTGCTCGATGCGCTCACCATCCGCCGCCGCCTGGGCCGCGTCGAAGGCCTCACCATCGCGATCTGCGGCGACGTCCTCCACAGCCGCGTCGCGCGCTCGAACATTCTCGCGCTCACCTTGCTCGGCAACGAGGTGCGGATCGTCGCGCCGCCGACGCTCACCCCGCCCGCGGTCGACCGGATGCACGTCACCACCTTCACCGACATGGACGAGGGATTGAAGGACGCCGACGTCGTGATGATGCTCCGCCTCCAGAACGAGCGCATGGACGGCGCCTACCTGCCGTCAGCGCGCGAATATCACGCGCTCTATGGCTTGACGCCGAAGCGGCTCGAAAAGGCCAAACCCGACGCGATCGTCATGCACCCCGGCCCGATGAACCGCGGGGTCGAGATCGACAGCAATGTCGCCGACCATGCCACCCGCTCGACGATCACGGAACAGGTCGAAATGGGGGTCGCCGTGCGCATGGCGTGCCTCGACATCTTGACGCGCCGCAAGCGGGGAGTGACGGGATGGAACTGAAACCGCTCCACATCGTCAACGCGCAGCTGGTCGACGCCGAAACGCCACGCGCGGGCAGCCTGCTCGTCATCGACGGACGGATCGCCGCGCTCGACCCGACGGAAACGCCCGAGGGCACCGAAATTGTCGATGCCAAAGGCCAGTGGCTCGCCCCCGGGATCATCGACCTTGGCGTGTTTGCAACCGACAAGCCCGCCTTCCACTTCGGCGGCATCACCCGCGCCGCGCTGATGCCCGACGCCGGGCCGCTCGACGACCCCGGCCTCGTCGAGCGCGCCGCCAAGGGCGGCAAACCCGACCTGTGGGTCCACCCGCTCGCCGCCGCCACCAAAGGCCTTTCGGGCAAGGAGCTTGCCGAAATCGGCCTGATGAAAAGTGCCGGCGCCCGCGCCATCGCCACCGGCCGCACCCGCATCGCCGACAGCGGGGTGATGCGCCGCGTCCTCACCTACGCCGCCGCGCTCGGCCTCGTCACGATCATTCATGCCGAGGATGAAGGGCTGACCGCGGGCGCGGTCGCCACCGACGGCGAAATGGCGACGCGGCTCGGCCTCGCCTCCGCACCCGCCATCGCCGAAGCGATCGCGATCGCCCGCGACCTCGCGCTCGTCGAGGAAACCGGCGCGCCCGTCCATTTCCGCCAGGTCACGACCGCGCGCGGGCTCGACCTGATCCGCGCCGCCAAGGCCAAAGGGCTGCCAGTCCTCTGCGGCATCACCCCCGCGCATCTGTTCCTGTCGGACACCGCGATCGGCGACTTCCGCACCTTCGCCCGTCTGTCGCCGCCGCTGCGCAGCGAGGACGACCGTCAGGCGTGCCTCGCCGCGGTCGCTGATGGCACCATCGACGTCCTGTCGTCGGGCCACGACCCGCGCGGCCCCGAGGACAAGCGCCTGCCCTTTGCCGAGGCGCTCCCCGGCATGGCGGGCGCCGAAACCTTGCTCGCGCTGGGCCTGAACCTCGTGCGCGACGGCCATGTGTCGCCGGGCCGCCTGTTCGACATGCTCGCCGCGACCCCCGCCTGCCTGCTCGGCCTCGACGCCGGGCGCCTTGCGGTGGGCAAGGACGCCGACCTCATCCTGATCGACGACGGCACCCCGTGGCAGGTCGATGCCAAGAAAATGGCGGCTTATGCAGGCAACACCCCGTTCGACGGCATGCCCGTCCAGGGCCGCGCGACCGCGATGTGGAAGCGCGGGATGCGGGTGCGCTAGGGCGGTATCCGATCCGCATTGAATGGCCGGCGCGGCAATGCGCCGCGCGCTCCGAAGATCAATTGCCCTCGGGCTGCGGCAGCAGCAGCGCGAGCAGGATCGCGCGGCATTCGCCGTCGATCGTCCCGTCGATCAGTTCGGGGCGGAAACGGCGCTGGAATGCGACGGTCGCGGCAAAGCCGTCGGTGACGTCATAGCCGAAGCGTTCGAGCGCGAGCAGGAAACCGGCGTCGGTCCATAGCGGATCGGTCAGTTTCTTGGTCGGCCGCGGCAGCGCCAAGCGCCGGCGCGCCAGTTCGCCCCACGGAAAAAGCTCGCCCGGATCCTGTTTGCGCGTCGGCGCGATGTCCGAATGGCCGACGACATTGCCGCGAGTGATCGCGTAGCGATCCTTGATCAGGTGCACGAGGCGGACGACCGACGCGACCTGCGGGTCGGGGAACGGGACATAGCCCCATTCGTGCCCCGGATTGACGATCTCGATCCCGACGCTGGCCGAATTAATGTCGCTGATCCCGCGCCAGTGCGATTTTCCGGCGTGCCAGGCGCGCTTTTCCTCGGGCACCATATGGGTGATCTGGCCGTCCTCGCTGACGACATAGTGCGCTGATACTTTCGATTCCGGATTGGCAAGCCAATCAATCGCTTCGGGGCCGCTCTTCATGCCGGTATAATGCAGCACGACCATCGAGATGGGCAGCGCACGCTCGTCGAAATTGGGAGACCAGCGTTCGATAAAATCGCTCATGCGGTTCGCGGCCCGTCCTGTGCTTGCCAGTGCGTCGATTGCGCCACTAGCGCACAAAATGCAAGGTCAGGCGGCCGCCGCGCGCCGCACATGCTGGTCGGCGGGTTCATATAGTCCGCGCAATCGCGGGCTCGCGACGAACTGGTCGGTCTGCCCCAGCACGGTTTCGCCCGCCCCAAGCACGAGGAAGCTTTGCGGCGCCGCCATCGCGCGCAGTTTCGCGAACGCCTTTTGCCGCATCGGCGCCGAGAAATAGAGCAGCAGATTGCGGCAGAAGATCAGGTCGGCGGGGCTGGCGAGCGGCGGCCGGTCGGTCAGCATATTCTGCACCGAAAAATCGATCCGGCGACGCAGATCGGCCTTGGCGAGCCAGCCGCCTTCGGTCTGGTCGAACCAGCGTACCATGCGCTGGATCGGCAGCCCGCGCTGGATCTCGAACTGGCTGTACAGCCCGACGCGGGCGCGACTGATCGCATGATAGCTGACGTCGGTGCCGACGATATCGACCTGCCAGCCGGCCCATTTTTCGCCCTGTTCGGCGATCAGCATCGCCAGCGAATAGGCTTCCTGCCCGGTCGACACGCCGCAATGCCAGATCGTCAGCCGCCGCTTCAGCTTGTTGATCTCGCGCAGCTGCTCGAGAACTTTCACAGCAATGTCGTCGAATACGCTGTATTCGCGGTAGAAATAGGTTTCATTGTTCAGCATCGCATCGACCGTGTCGTCGAGCAGCTGGCGGCTGCTGGAGGTCACCAGCGCCGCGACCAGCGCGTCCAGGTCGGCGATGCCATGGCGCTGCATCACCGGTTTCAGCGACATTTCGATGCGCCAGATGCGGCTGGGCGACAGCGTCTGTCCGGTCCGCGATTCCAGCACCCCCATCAGCACCCGATAGGCTGACTCGCTGGCGCTGGCCCCCATCATGGCTTGTGCGGCCCCGGCCTGAAGCTGCGCAGCATCAGGGCGATCGCGTCGGGGTTGAGCGTCGCCGCGGCAAGCCCCGCCTTGGCCACCGCGCCGGGCATCCCCCAGATCACGCAGCTTTCGGGCGCTTGGGCAAAAATCGTTCCCCCCGCCTCTTTCAGGCGCGCCGCCCCGACCGCACCGTCGCGGCCCATGCCGCTCAGGATGATCGCGACCCCGCCCTTGCCATATATATCGGCCACCGAATCGAGCATCGGGTCGGCCGAAGGGCAGCAGCCGTTGTCGACGACGCGATGGTCGAGCGCGATTTCGCGGCGGCGGCCATTGGCGACGACAAGCAGATGGGCATCGCCCGGCGCCAGATAGATATTGTTGCGCTCGACGACCATCCCGGCCTGCGCCACGCACACCTGGCGCGTCGTCATCAGCGCGATCTGTTTGGCGTAAAATTCCATGAAGGCATCGGGCAGATGCTGCGTCAGCAGGATCGGCGCGGTGATCCGCGGGTCGAGGTTGGCGAGGAAGTTGGTGAAGGCGGGGATGCCGCCCGTCGATGCCGCAACCGCGATACAGTCGATTGCCTGATCGCTGTCGATGGCGAGCGCCACCGGCGCAGGCGCGCGGCGTTCGGCGACCAGGACCGGTGCCGGGAAATCCTGCTGGTTCCCCAGCGACATGATACGATCGGTGAGCACTTCGGCGAAGCGGCCCGAAAAGCTGCCGCGACCGGGTTTCGCCAGCGTGTCGCTGGCGCCGAGCGCCAACGCCTCGATCGCCGCCGGACCGCCTTCGACGCAGTTGGACGAGAGGATGAGCACGCGCGCCTTGGCGGCGCGGGTCAGGATATGCGGCAGCGCGTCGATCCCGCTCATCCCCGGCATTTCGATGTCGAGCACGACGACATCGACGGGCTCGCGCGCCAGATAGGCCAGTGCGTCGTGCGCCGAGGCAACCGACGCGCAAATTTCCAGCCCGGGATGATGATCGACGATCCGCTCGAGGATGCTGCGGACGACCAGGCTGTCGTCGACCAGCATGACCCGGACCGTGCGCGTCGACGGTTCCGGGTCGGAAATCAGGGGGACCGGACGCGGCATCGACATCGGCTTACGCGACGCCGACGAGCTGCAATTTTCCTTCCAGCGTTTCGCGATCGAACGGCTTCATCACATATTCGTCGGCACCCGCTTCGATCGCGGCGCGGATATGGTCGATGCTGTTTTCGGTGGTGCAGAACACGACGCGGGGGCGTTCCTCATGGCCATAATCCAGATCGTTGAACGCGCCCAGAAACTCCATCCCGCTCATCACCGGCATGTTCCAGTCGAGCAGGATCACGTCGGGGCGGTTGGCGCGGCAAAAGGTCAACGCCTCCTGCCCGTCGGCGGCTTCTTCCACGGCAAAGGCCATGCTTTCAAGAATATGGCGCGCGACCTTGCGAATGACTTTACTGTCATCGACAACCAGGCAAGATTTAGACATTCATTCCTCCGCAACACCCATATTTCACGTCATGCTAGTGTGAATGCGTATCCAGCCCGTTAACTCACGCGGCTTTCATCACCGGCAGGGTGATGAAATGCGACGGATCGACGACCAGCAGCGAAGCGCCTTCATGTTCGATCATCGCGTCGGCCACCCGCGCCCAACCCGGCAGCAGCTTGCCCGCGACCCGCGTTTCGGGCGCGTCGATGAAGCAGACATCTTCGATCTCGTCGGCGAGCAGGGCGTAGCCATGATCCGCGACATCGACGACGATCACCCGCTGGCCGGGTGCGACGGGGACCGGCGGCAGGCCGATCACCACATGCGGATCGATCAGCGTAAAGACGCGGCTGCGCAGCGCGAACAGCCCTGCGACATGCGGCGGCGCGCCCGGCACCTCGACCGGCGTCCCGACGGTGACCACCGAATTGATGGCGCGGCTGCGCAGCGCGACGCGCGTGTCGGCGATGCGCGCGATCAGATACAGTTTTTCCATCATGCCCGGCCTCCCCCGACGCGACGCGCCAGGGCGTCGAGCAACGCCTGCCGGTCATAGCGATAGACGGTTTCATCGTCGGGTCCGGTCGCGGCAATCGCGCTGCGCAGGCGGATCACCGGAATTTCCTCGCCGCTATGCGTGCAGGACACGCCGTCCTCGGTCAGGCACAGCAGCACATCGGGCGCCTCGTCGGCGTCTTCGCTGCCCGACAGCACGCGATAACCGGCGCTCCGCAGGATCGGCGCGAGGAAATTGTCACCCCACCCGTCATGGTCGTCGGCAAGGCGGCAAAGCGGTTGGTGCGGCACCGGCGCGGCGGCGCCCGCCGTATATTGCGCCATCAGCCAGAACGGATCGATCAGCTCGACCGGATCGCCCCCGACGAGGACGACGCCCGCGATCAGCCCCGGCGCCGCCGACGGCTGAACCGCATCGGGCAGGCGCACGATGTCGATGACTTCGGCGATCGGATAACAGAGGACCGAATGACCGTCGTAGAGGCGGAGCAGCTTGAGCGAGCCATCGGTCTCGGGGAGTTTTGCGGCATGAACCGCGAAAATATCGTCGCCGATCTGGGCCTGAACCCGTCCCGCACTTTCGAACAGCGCCGATGCGGGCACGTCCTCGACCCGCTCGATCACCGACAGGCGGACGCCGCGGACCCGGCCATTGGTGTCGCGGAACAGCAGCAACTGCGCTGCGTTGCGCGCCGCATTGGCCTGCGCTTCGGCGGCAACGATCTGATCATGATTGCGGCCGGCTTCGGTCGCATCGATCGCTGCGGCCGCGACCAGCCCCTGCACGTCGAGCAGCAACACGGGGCGGCCGTTGTCGGGCAACGTCGTCCCGGCATAAAGCCCGGTCGCCATGATCATCGGCGCGGCGGGCTTGATCACCAGTTCCTCATGATCGTGGATCGCCGCGACGCTCAGGGCATAGCTTTGCCCCTGCCCCGGCCGCACGATCACCAGCGCCCGGTCGTCGACATCATCGTCGTCGCTCGCCGCGCGTCCCAGCACCGTTTCCAGCCGCAACAGCGGATATTGTTCGCCGCGCACCATCGCCAGTTCGCCGCCCCCGACGCGGTCGATCCGCACCGTGTCGCCATTTTCGAGCAGGATTTCGCGGACCGCGCCGCGCGGGATGGCGAAATATTGTCCCGCCGCGCGCACCATCAGCCCCGAAATGATGGTCAGCGTCATCGGCACGCGGAGCAGGATCGAAAGGCCGCGCCCTTCATCGTTGCGCAGCTCGACGACGCCGCCGATCTTTTCGACATTCGCCTTGACGATGTCCATGCCGACGCCGCGCCCCGACACTTCGGTAATTTTCGCCGCGGTCGAAAAGCCGGGGCGAAAGACCAGCTCCAGCTTGTCCTTGGGCGACAGCGCGCGCGCCTCGGCGGCGGTGATCGCGCGCGACGCGATCGCCTTGGCGACCAGCGCGTCGGGCGACATGCCGCGACCGTCGTCGCGGATTTCGATTTCGATCTGGTTGCCCGACTGACGCGCCGACACCGATATGGTCGCGGTGATGTCCTTGCCCGCCGCGACGCGATCCTCCAGCGATTCGATACCATGATCGATCGCGTTGCGGACGATGTGGATCAGCGGGTCGCGGATATTTTCCATCATCTCGCGGTCCAGCTCGACTTCGCCGCCGCTGGTCTCGAATGCGATCTTCTTGCCCATGTCCTGCGCCAGATCGCGCACGATCCGCGGCAGCGGCGCAAACAGCTTGTCGATGCGCTGCATCCGCATCTGGCTGACCGACTGGCGCATCCCGGCGATCGAATCCGACAGCCGGTCGAACGACGCGATCACCGTCGCGCTGGCACCCGATTCACGCAGCATCCGGGCAAATTCGTTGCGCGCGAGGACGATGTCGGTGACCCCCGTCATCACGCTGTCGAGCAGCGGCAGCGGCACGCGGATCGATCGCCAGCTTTGCAGTTCGGCCTGAAAATCATCGTCGCGGCGGAGCGGCACGCCGGCAACCTCGTACCGCGTCTCGGTCGGCGCCACCTGCTCGCCGAGCGCCGCAATCACATCGCTATCGTCGCCGGTCGGTTCGACGCCATCCTTGCCCAGAGCGGCGCACAGGATGTTCAGCCGGTCGATGATGCCAAGGACGCCGGTGACCAGCGCCGCATTGGCGGGACGGTTGCCGCGGCGTACCTGATCGAGCGCGTCTTCGGCGGCGTGCGACAGTGCGGTGACGCGCGGCAAGGACAGAAAGCCCGAGCTGCCCTTGATCGTGTGGACGAGCCGGAAAATGGCGTCGAGCTGCGCCCGGTCCGCCGGATCGGCTTCCCACGCCACCAGTGCCCCGCCCGCTTCGGACAGGATTTCCGCCGTTTCGGCCAAAAAGTCGTTCAGCAGATCGTCTATCACGGTACCGGTGCGCCCCAGAAACTGAAGCAGCACCATGGCCGATAATGGTTAATGTAGGGTTTGCATATTCTCTCCCCTCCCTTTCGGCGATGACCAATCGAATCTTGGCGACAGGCGCCGCCACACGTAAAGCGACGCATTACATTATCGCTTGACGAATGACGAAATGTAAGGCATTGCTTTACGCATGGAGATTGGGAGCATCCGGCACAAGGCGCTCCGTCGGTTCGTCGAAACCGGAAAGCCCAAGGGCTTGCCGGGTGATTTGACCGACCGGTTGTTCAAGATGCTGAACTTCCTCATCGCCGCGGACACGCTCGACGAACTTGCGACGCCGCCCAACTACGGCTTTCATCCCCTGACCGGGGACCGCGCCGGGACCTGGGTGATGACCGTGACGCGCAACTGGCGCATGACATTCGCGATCGACGATCAGGATGCGATCATCGATCTGGATTTAGAGGATTATCACTGATGGCTATCAAGGTTCACCCGTCATTCGCGATCCACGCCGGGGAATGGTTGAAGACCGAAATCGTCGAGGCGCACGGCGTCAAGATCAACGATCTGGCCGAGGCGTTTGGGGTCAGCCGCCAAGCGATCAGCGGCTTGCTCAACGGTCGCTATGCGCTGACCGCCGAGATGGCGATCCGGTTCGAAAACGCCTTCGGTGTGAAGGCCGAAACGCTGATGCGGATGCAGGCCCGCTACGAACTGGCAAAGGCTCGCGAGCATGGCACCGAACTGGCCGTTCGCAGCCTGATCGCGGCGTAGTTTTTCGGGCAGGCAAATACCCGTCTTGCAGAGAGCCGTTACCCGCGCCCGCGCAGCACCGCGCCGACCAGCAGCGACGTCGGCGTTTCGCGGGCGAGCATGACGGTACCGCCGCTCTGGCGCGCGACCGCTTGCACCAGCACCGCGGGCGCGGTGCGCGAGGTCATCGGGCTTGCGCCCTCGCCTTCGGCCAGGATGCGTTCGACGTCGGCGTCGAGGAAGATGCGCTCGGCCTCGACATGCAGGGCAATTTCGATGCCCTCCCCCTGCTTTTCGCAGCCGACGTCGAGCCGGCCGCCGCGCACCAGCGCGTCGACGAGGAGCAGCGACAGGTTGAGGATGATCTTTACCGCCGGTTTGGGCAGCGGCTCGGTCCCGATCATCCAGTTGAGGTCGATCGCGCGATCGCCGATGATCCCCTGAATCGCCGATTTGGCCTCGTCGGCGGGGACGAGTTCGCCAAAACCGCCCGCCGAGCCAAAGGCGAGACGAAAGAATTTCAGCTTGTTCGCCGACGTCCGCGCGCTCTGTTCGAGCAGTTCGAAACAGCGTTCGCGCATCGCCGGGTCTTTTTCGTCGGCGAGCAGTTCGAGTCCGTTGGCGAACGCACCGACCGGGCTCAAAAGGTCGTGGCACAGTCGCGAGGCCAGCATGGAGGCAAAATCGACGCGGTCGTCGGACATGAATTGGTTAACTCCCCGCAAGCCAGACATCAGCGGCGCGCGCATGCTCCCTAGGACAGGCAGCAACCCAGAGGCAAGTAGCATCCCAAACCCGTTCGCATCGAGCGAAGTCGAGATGCCCATCGTTCGCGCCAGCCTTCCCGGTGTCGCGACTTCGCTCGACACGAACGGAACCCGGAGGCGGCACCTTGAAATTTTGCGTACCCAAACCACATCCTGACCAATGCAGGGGGATGACGATATTTTGACCGTGGCGCTGGCGGACAGTGCGGCAGGACTGCGCCTCGACCGCGCGCTGGCGGAGGCGCTGCCCAGCCTGTCACGCGAGCGGGTCAAAAGCCTGATCAAGGGCGGCCGCGTCTCCAACAACAGCGGCACGATCCTGTGGGACCCCGCAGCAAAGGCCGCGGCCTCCGCCACGCTCGAAGTGCGTGTCCCAGCGGCCACCCCGGCGCACAATGTCGCGCAGGATATGGGGTTGGTGATCGCGTTCGAGGACGAGCATCTGATCGTCGTCGACAAGCCCGCGGGCATGGTCGTCCACCCCGCGGCCGGCAATCTCGACGGGACGATGGTCAACGCGCTGCTTCATCATTGCGCGGGCCAGCTGTCGGGGATCGGCGGCGTCGCGCGGCCCGGCATCGTCCACCGCATCGACAAGGACACCAGCGGACTGATCGTCGCGGCCAAGCATGACCGCGCGCACGAAGGGCTGGCGAAGCAGTTCGCCGCGCACAGTATCGACCGCCGCTATATCGCGATCGCGACGGGACGTCCGATGCCCGCGAACGGCACGGTCGACGCCGAACTCGGCCGGTCGACCACCAATCGCAAGAAAATGGCGGTGGTCGGCGAAGGGCGCGGCAAGCGCGCGGTGACCCATTATCGCACCGTCGAACCGCTGGCGGGCGCGACGCTGGTCGAATGCCGGCTGGAAACCGGGCGCACCCATCAGGTTCGCGTCCACATGATGCATATCGGCCATCCGCTGGTCGGCGACCCGGTCTATGGGCGCGCCAAAAAGCCGCTGTCGGAGGTGCTGAAAGCGCGGAATTTCGTGCGGCAGGCATTGCACGCGGCCCATTTGGGCTTTATTCATCCGGTGACCGGTAACAGGATCGCGCTCGACAGCGAACTCCCAGCGGACATGCGGGAACTGATCGATGAATTGCGCGTTTAGGTTTCGAATGAAAATCTATTTTGACCGCCGGAGCCAACCGCGGCATATTCTGACTCAAGATATAAAAGGGAAGAAGCTCTCCAATGGCTAAAAGCAATGTTCCGGCCACGGTGCCAGCGCTCGGCGGCGAAGCCAGCCTGAACCGCTATCTGGCCGAAATTCGCAAATTCCCTCTGCTGACCCCCGAGCAGGAATATATGCTCGCAAAGCGGTTTCAGGAGCATGGCGACAATGAAGCTGCGGCGCAGCTCGTCACCAGCCATCTGCGCCTCGTGGCCAAGATCGCCATGGGCTATCGCGGCTATGGCCTGCCGGTCAGCGAGCTGATCAGCGAAGGCAATATCGGACTGATGCAGGGGGTGAAGAAATTCGACCCCGAACGCGGCTTCCGCCTCGCCACCTATGCGATGTGGTGGATTCGCGCCTCGATCCAGGAATTCATCCTGCGGTCGTGGAGCCTCGTCAAAATGGGCACCACCGCGGCGCAGAAGAAGCTGTTCTTCAACCTGCGCCGGATGAAGAACAATCTGGAAGCGTTCGAGGATGGCGACCTGTCGCCCGAACATCTGGCCAAGATTGCGACCGACCTTGGCGTGACCGAGGAAGAGGTCACCAGCATGAACCGCCGCATGGCGATGGGCGGCGACACCTCGCTGAACGTCCCGATGGGCGAAGATGGCGACAGCCAGTGGCAGGATCTGCTCGGCGACGAAGGCCCGCTCCAGGACGAGCGCGTCGCCGAGGCACAGGAACGCGACCTGCGCCATTCGCTGCTCAGCGAAGCGCTGGAAACGCTGAACGAGCGCGAACGCCATATCCTGACCGAGCGCCGCCTGACCGACGATCCCAAGACGCTCGAGGATCTGAGCCAGGTGTACGACGTCAGCCGCGAACGCGTCCGCCAGATCGAGGTGCGCGCGTTCGAAAAGCTGCAAAAGGCGATGCTGAAGCTCGCCGGTGACCGGCGCCTCGTCAGCGCCTGAGCCGCGGGCGCGGCGACTGTTCCTGTCCGACAATCGGCGCGCGTGGAGCGCGATCATCCTGTCGGGCTGGGCGCTCGTCGCGCTGGCGCAGGCCTTGCAGGGCAATTTCCTGGCCGCCTATCGCGGCACCCCGCAACCCTGGTGGCCGACCTTCGGCTATACGGCGGCAATCTATTCGATCTGGGCGCTGCTGAGCTGGCCGATCGTCGGCGCGGTGATCGCGATCGAGCGCCGCATACGCCGCCTGTCGCTCCGCATCATCGCTTATCTGTCGCTGTGGCCGATGGTGGTCGGCGCGCACGTTCTGCTGTTCGCGCTGATCTATTGGCCGGTCTATCGCAGCGCGGCGGTCGCGACGCGGTGGGAGATGACGTCGGTCATGTTCGTGCGCAACCTCGATACGAGCGGCCTGCTCTATCTGGCGCTCATCGGCCTGACGATCGGCTGGCTGCGCTGGCCGCGGCGACAGGCGGCGCGCGCCGCGTCGTCCCCGACGACCGACGACGACGCGCTCATCGTCCGCAATCGCGGCACCGTCCACCGCCTTCGCTTTGACAGCATCGACTGGATCGGCGCCGCGGGCGATTATGCCGAAATCCACAGCGCGCACGGCGCCCATCTGATCGAACAGTCGCTCACCTCGCTGGCCGAGCGGCTGCCCGCCGGCCAGTTTGCGCGCATCCATCGCGGCGCGCTGATCCGCATCGACCGGGTGCGCGAAATTGCGCCGATCGGGCGCGGCGATGCCCATGTCCGGCTGACGAGCGGCGCCGAGTTGCGGCTGAGCCGCCGCTACCGCGCCAATCTGGCGATGCTGCTGGCGCCCCGATCGCCGCCCGCCGAACCGGTGCCATAATCCCGCCTACAGATCGGCGCTCGATTGCGGGTGCCTCTCGGCGCCAAAGCGCAGGCCCATTTCCTGACTGGAGCCCTGCCGATGATCTTTGCCCTGCTGATCGCCCTTGCCGCCCCCACCCCCGCACCGATTGCCGAGCCCGCGGCGGTGCGCCCATTTCAGTCGCTCCATCTCGAGGTTCCTTATGTGCCGTCGATCGCGCGGATCGATGGGATGGACCGGCTGGTCTATGAACTGCACGCGACCAATTTCGCCGCGCAGCCGCTCGCGATCGACGCCATCGACATTTGTCCGGCGGCGCATGGCGCCTGCATCGCGCGGATCGACCCGGCCGGACCGATGCGCCGGATCGGCGCGCAGCCGGGCGGCGCGACCGAAATCGCGCCGGGCGGCCGCGCGATCTTTTACCTGTCGATCGCGTGGGCGGGCGGCGATGCCAAGACGCTCGTTCACCGGATCAGCCTGACCCCGATCCGCGCCAGCGGTGCGGGCGTCCGCGTCACGATCGCCGGCGGCGAATTCACCCCGACGCGCGCCTTTGCCGCGGCGCTGGGCGCCCCGCTGCGCGGCGGGCCATGGACCGCGGTCGCGCTGCCCGACGTCGACAACGGCCATCGCCGCTTTCCTTATGCAGTCAGCGGGCGCGTGCGCCTGCCGGGGCGGCACGCGATCGACTGGATGCCCGCGGCGGGCTTTGATCCCGGCTCGACCGGCACCGACGTCGCCGCCGACGGATCGGGCGCCGACGTGCTCGCGGTGGCCGACGCCGAGGTGGTGACGGTCAAGGAGGTGGCCGCCCCCGGCGCCCCCGCCAGCGTCGAGGATGAAACAGGAGCGATGATCGTGCTGCGCCTGCCCGATGGCCGCTATGCCTTTTACCAGCATCTGGCGCCTGGCATCGGGATCAGGGTCGGCACGCGGGTGCGGCGCGGACAAGTGATCGGACGCGTCGGATCGTCGGGGCATGTCACCCGCCCGCATCTCCATTTCCATATCGCCGACCGCGCCGCGCCGCTCGACGGCGAAGGCCTGCCCTATCGCTTTGGCGCCGGGCGGGTCGTCGGACGCTACGCCGACATCGCCGACTTCAACGAGCGAAAGGCCTGGCAACCAGACACTGCACGCGCCATCGACGGCCTGCCGCCCGCCAATGCGGTGATCGCGTTCGACGCGGCGCCGATTGGCAAGCGCGGCGAGCGGGCCAAGGCGCCCTGAAAAGGCATCATGTCAATCAGCCGCTTGCCGACCATCGGCAAGCGGCTATGAAAACAGCATGACGACCGCCGCCAAAAAACGCCCGAAGCGCCGCAATCTCCCCTGGTACCTGCGACCGTTCAAATGGCTGTTATGGTTCATCGCGATTTCAGTGCTGTGGGTGCTGCTCTATGCGGTCGTGCCGCCCCCCGTCACCTTCACGATGCTCGCCGACAGCAACGGGATCACCAAGGACTGGACCAGCCTGTCCGCCATCGACCGCAACATGGTCCGCGCGGTAATCGCCGCGGAGGACGGCAAATTCTGCTCGCACAACGGCTTCGATACCGAAGCGATCGAACAGGCGATCGAACGCAACGCCAAGGGCAAGCGGATGCGCGGCGGGTCGACGATCAGCCAGCAGACCGCGAAAAATGTCTTCCTGTGGCAGGGCAGCGGCTGGACCCGCTATGTCCGCAAGGTGCCCGAAGTATGGTTCACCTTCCTGATCGAAAATATCTGGGGCAAGCGGCGGATCATGGAAGTCTATCTGAACGTCGCCGAGACCGGCATCGGCACCTATGGCGTCGAAGCCGGGGCACAGCGCTATTTCAAGCACGGCGCGGGCAAGCTGACCCCCGCCGAAGCCGCCCGCATCGCCGCCATCCTGCCGCTCCCCAAGAAACGCGAAGCGGTCAGCCCATCGGGCTTTACGCGCCGCTACGGCAACACGATCCAGCGGCGGATCGGCCAGGTGCGCCGTGACGGGCTGGACGGGTGCATCTATAATTAGAGTTGCCGCCGTTTTGACGGGAATGACGAAGGCTGCGCAACACAGCGCCGCGACGCAATCCGCGCCAATCCTCCCTGTCGCGCAGCGATGGGGAGGGGGACCGCTTGCGAAGCAAGTGGTGGAGGGGCCGCAACGGTCGTGTCATCGCCCCTCCGTCAGCGCTTCGCGCTGCCACCTCCCCATGGCTTCGCCACAGGGAGGATCGGGCAGGCCCGCTGCTCGACCCCATCACCACGCCGCCACGCCCCACGCCATCCCGTCGTGAGCCCCAAGAGAAAAGGGGCGCAGCCTTTCGGCCCCGCCCCTTTTCCATCGATCCCGCCGACAGGCTGGGAAACTCAAATCATCGCGACGCAAGCCGCATCGGGCTGGATTTCGCCGCCCACTGGATACTTTCGCTGCCGCCCATCGCGCGGATGAAGCAGGTCTGGCCCTGCGCCTTCAGCTCGCGGCACAGATTATTCGCATCGGCGCGGGTCGCCAGACCGTTGACGGTCAGGCGATAGAAGGTGCGCCCGTTCACCGTCGCCGCGTGGCTCGATGCCGGGAAATTGGCCAGCACGCCGTTGCGCTTTTTCAGCCCGCCCCATTTTTCCTTGGCGATCCCCAGGCTGTCATAGGCGCCCAGCTGCACCGCCCAGCCCGACGGCTTTTGCGCGTTGAACGCGATCGCCTTCGGGATCAGCACGGTCGCCAGTTCGAGTGCCTGTCGCTGCGCGGGACGGATGCGTCCCTCGCCCGCGACGCGCGGCGCGGCGCGGTAAGGAGCGGCGTCGGCCATGATGACTTCGCTCGCAGGCTTCGGCTGCGGCAATTCGGTGACCGGCACCACGCCATCGGCGGTGCGCTCGGGCATCGGCAATTCGACGCTGCGGATCGCGCTGCTCGCGTCCGCCAACACCGGCGGCGGCGGCGCATAGGCGGCAACCGGCGCCGGATCGGCGCTCGCCAGTTCGACAGGCGCCTCGGCGGCGGCCATCTGGGTGTCGGCAAAATTGCTCAGCGCCAGACGAACCGGCATCCCGGCGTCGGTCTGCGCCTTGGTGCCGATCAGGCTCGCGACGCGCAGCTGTGCGTTCGGCGTTTCGGCGAGCTTCGACCATTCGGCCATCCGCGCTTCCAGCTTGGCAGGCGACAGGTCCTGCGATGCCAAAATCTGCGCCTGCGCCCAGCGCCCCGACAGGGCAAAGGCCAGCGCCAGATTCTGGCGCGTCCGCGCGCTTGCGTCGGGCGCGCGCGCCGCGTCGGTCAGCACGTAAATCGCGCCTTCGCTATCCCCGGCCAGCGCCAGCGCCAGCCCGATGTCCGATGCGGGGACGGTGTCGCGATGCGCCTGGAGCAGCGTGATCGCCTCGGCACCCTTGCCCTGCGCGATATGCGCCAGCGTCAGCGCGATGATCGTATTGCTGTCGGTCGCGCCCAGTTCCATCGCTTCGGTGAGCGCCGCCGTCGCCGACGCGAAGCGACCGTCGTTCAAATAGGCCTGCCCCAGCAGCGCACGATAGCTTGCGTCGCGCGGGCTTCCCGCCACCGCGGCTTCGGCCAGGCCGACCGCCTTGCTGACCTTCCCGGCTTCCAGTGCGGCGCGCGCCTGATCGGCCGATTTGGCGGCGAGCGCGGGCTTGCCCGCGGCGCGCGACGGCGCTTCGGCCATCGCCCCCATCCCGCTGCATCCGGTCGCAACGCTCAGGACAAAGCCCGACATGGCGAGGTTCATCAGCATCTTGCGGTTCATGACTCGGTCCCCTCTTGATTGGTTCAGCGCGGCATCGTCTGGCGCGTCGGGCGCGCCGCCGGCAGGCGGCTTGCCATCGCGTCGATTTCGGGCAGCGACGCCAGATATTCGTCGAGCAGATCGGTCAGGATCACCTGCGACGACCGGTTGGTCACCGCGCTCGCCAGCCGCAGCCTGAGATGCCGTTCGGCATCGAGCCGCAGCGTGAACGCTGCCTTTTCGCGGGCCCGCAAGGCACGCGGCGCCTTTTCCTTCTTCGCTTTCGGCTCGGGCCGCGCCTCGACCTTGCGCGCCACGGCGGCGACGCGGTCGATCAGCGATTCCTGCTGGCGAACGATTTCGGGCACTTCCGGCTCGAACGCCTCGGCGGCATAATCCTCGGCGATCGCATCGGTCAGTTCGTGGCCGACGCTGTCGTCGACCGCATGTTCGGCTTCGGCATTATGCGCCAGCACCGACCCGGTGAGCAGCGGCTTCAGATCGAGCATTCGCGCCGGTTCGCCCGACTGGTCGGGGTCGACGTCATAGCCCATGTCGTTCCAGCCAAGATCGTCATAGCCGACCGCGTTGACTGGTGCAGGGCCGCTGCCCAGCGGCTGACGGCGCATGGCGGGCCGTGCGCCACCCTTGCGGGCCAGCAATCCGGCGCTCAGCGATGCGAGGGGTTTCGGTTCGCCCATGGTTCCCATCCCTCCCGTCACTGGCCAGCGATGCGGCGGCCAAAGCCACCGCCCATCGGGCGGACTGCGCCATAATTGCCCTGCGTCGGGGTCGGCGCGGCAAACACGGTACGGCGGAAATTCTTTTCCAGCCGATCATTCATATAGGTCCACAGCTGGCGGATCTCTTCGGCCGAGCGGCCATTGGGATCGACCTCCATCACCGTGCGGCCGTCGATCATCGACGCGGCATAATCGGTGCGGTGGTGCAGCGTGACCGGCGCTACGGTGCCGTGCTGCGACAGCGCGACCGCGGCCTCGCTGGTGATCTTGGCCTTGGGGGTCGCCGCGTTGACGACGAACACCAGCGGCTTGCCGGCGCGTTCGCAAAGGTCGACGGTGGCGCCGACGGCGCGGAGGTCGTGCGGCGAGGGCCGCGTCGGCACGACGATCAGTTCGGCGACCGAAATCACGCTCTGGATCGCCATGGTGATCGCGGGCGGCGTATCGATGACCGCCAGTTTAAACCCTTGCTGACGCAGGATTTCCAGGTCGGATGCCAGCCGCGCGACGGTGGTCTGCGCAAAAGCCGGAAGATCGGTCTCGCGCTCGTTCCACCAGTCGGCGAGCGAGCCCTGCGGATCGATGTCGATCAGGACAACCGGGCCCGCGCCCGCAAGCTGCGCCTGTACCGCGAGATGCCCCGACAGGGTCGTCTTTCCCGACCCGCCTTTTTGTGAAGCCAATGCCAAAACGCGCACAGCTGTCCCCCTGAAAAACCAGTAATTGGCGGTGGAATGCCATGCGGGGCGCTAAAATTGAGTTAACGATGATAAAAAGAAGGTGAACGGCCCGCTCGCGATCATGGTTAACAAGCGTTCAACATCAACCTGTCCCGAAATGGACCAGATATGGCACAAGCTGCGGGTTGCTAACGCGCTGTTAGCCATTCCACCCTAAAAAGCCGTCGGGGACTGCAGCAATGCCAGTCATTGGAGAACAAGATGCCTCACTTCCGCACCGCCGTCTCGCTGGCGCTGCCGCTGCTCGCGGCGTCGATGCTCGCCGCACCCGCCCATGCCGATGTCAAGGACGGCGTCGATGCGTGGCAGCGCGGCGACTATCAGGGTGCCGTCGCCGAATGGCGCCCTGCCGCGCTTGCGGGCGATGCCGATGCGCAGTTCAATCTCGGCCAGGCGTACAAGCTCGGCCGCGGCGTCCCCACCGATCTCGCGCAGGCCGAGGCCTGGTATCGCCGCGCCGCCAAACAGGGGCATTTGCAGGCCGAGGATAATCTCGGCCTCGTCCTGTTCACCGCGAACCGCCGCGACGAAGCGATGCCCTTCCTCACCCGCTCGGCCGAACGCGGCGAACCGCGCGCCCAATATGTCCTTGGCACCGCCCATTTCAACGGCGACCTCGCCCCGCGTGATCTGGCCCGCGCCTATGCGCTGACCAAGCGCGCCAGCGACGCCGGGCTCGGCATCGCCTCGGCACGGCTCGCGCAGCTCGACAGCCTGATCCCGCTCGAACAGCGCCAGCGCGGCCTCGCGATGCTGCCCGAGATCGAAAAAAGTGAAGCGCGCGCGCGGCTCGCCGCGGTGACCGCTTCGACGCCAGCGCCCGCGGCCAGCGCCGCCCCGCCCTCACCGATCAAGACCGCGAGCCTCCCCGCCTCGGTTCCCGGCGCCAGCTATACGCCGCCGCCGGTGATCGCGACCCCGGCTCCGCCCACCCCCGCCGCGCGGGCCGCCACGATCGCCGCGGTCGAAGCCACCGCCGCCGCCGACGCCGCCAAGGGCAAGCCCGGCACGACCTATGCCCCGCCGCCCGTCAGCGAAAAACAGCCGCCCGCGGCCGCCGCGCCCAAGCCGAAACCGGCAAACAACGCGCCCATCGCGGTTCGCGAAACCCCGACCCCGGCGCGCCCCACCGGCGGCAACAGCCCGTGGCGCGCCCAACTCGGCGCCTTTGGCGTCGAGGCCAACGCCCGCAACCTCTGGGCATCGCTCGGCAAGAGACACCCTGCCGTCGCCGCGCGCCAGCCGATCTACCTCAAGACGGGCAAGGTCACCCGCCTCCAGACCGGCGGCTTCGCCAACAAGGGTGAGGCGAACAACTTCTGCGCCGCGCTCAGCAAAAGCGGGCAAGCCTGTCTGGTGGTGGATAAGTAACGCCAAAATCCTCCCTGTGGCGAAGCCATGGGGAGGGGGACCGCTTGCGAAGCAAGTGGTGGAGGGGCTTTGCGACGGTAGCGCTATCGCCCCTCCGTCAGCGCTTCGCGCTGCCACCTCCCCATGGCTTCGCCACAGGGAGGATTAAAACAATCTACTCCCCCTTCTCCGCCGCCAACCGCTTCGTCAGCGCCTGACGCGACCGATCGGCATAGCTCCGACACGCGCCGGGACTGGCGTTATATCGCCCCTCGCCCGCATTGTCGGGATGCGCCGCGATCAATATGTCGCATTTCAGCGCTTCGACCGTGCGCCAGCTTTGCGCAAAGGCCGCCACAAACGGCGCTCCCGCCGCGCTGCTGAACTTGTAATCGTCCGCCGACACCGGATTCAGGCTCGACGCAAAGACGATCTCCTTGCACGCCTTCCCCCGACCTTCATCGGCGCACGCCTGCCAGCTCCAGCTCATGCTGCCCATCGTATGCCCCGGGGTCGCATGCGCGGTGATCGCGGTCTTGCCCAGCCGCAGCACCTCGCCGTCCGCCATCACGCGCATCGGCGTCGTGACCGCGGGCCAGCTGCCGCCATAGGCGAGCTGCGGATCGTCGGCGGCGTGTCGCCCCGACCGCAACCCCTCGGCGCCGCGCGCGCTCGCCACCACCGTCGCGCCGGTGTCGCGCGCCAGCGCCGCGATCCCGCCCGAATGGTCGAAATGCGGCTCGGTGCTCAGAATAAATTTGATGTCTTTGGGGTCAAACCCCAGCGCGCGGACGTTCGCCAGGATTGCGGGCGCCGCCTGCGGCAGCGCGCCATCGACCAGCACCAGCCCGGCGCCGGTATCGATCAGCACGACGCTCATCCCGCCGAACCCGACCAGATAGCTGTTCCCCCGAATTTTCTCCGGCTTCGCGGGCGCCAGCCACTCTGCCGAGCGCGACGTGACGATCGGCTGGGTCAGCGGATCGACCGCTGGAACCGGCGCCCCGCTCGCCGCGGCGAGCCAGGCCAACAGGCTGATTGCTTCGAACAGCATCGTCTCCCTTTGGTGTCAGAGTGCCAAGCGGGCGCGCGCCCGACAAAGCATGAATTCTCGACAAAGCCATGAGAATAATTGATAGCAAGCCATGGACCGCGCCCAGCTCCCCTTGAACGCCCTGCGCGCCTTCGATGCCGCCGCGCGCCACCTCAATTTCACCCGCGCCGCGATCGAGCTTTGCGTCAGCCAGGGCGCGGTCAGCCATCAGGTGGCGCAGCTCGAACGCCGCCTCGGCACCCGCCTGTTCCACCGCCTGCCACGCGGCCTCGCGCTCACCGACGAGGGGCAGGCGCTCGTCCCCGTCGTCGCCGACGCCTTCGATCGCGTCGCCGCGACGCTCGATCAATATGCGGACGGGCGATTCCGCGAGGTGCTGAAGGTCGGGGTCGTCGGCACCTTTGCCACCGGCTGGCTGCTCCCGCGCCTCGATGCCTTCGCGCGCGCGCATCCGTCGATCGATCTGCGCATCGCGACCAACAACAACCGCGTTGATCTCGCGGGCGAGGCGCTCGATTTCGCGATCCGTTTCGGCGACGGGGCGTGGCACGCCACCCACGCCGAGCCCCTGCTCGCCGCCCCGCTCGCACCGCTCTGCGCCCCCGCCGTCGCGGCGCGGCTGCAATCACCCGCCGACCTCATCCCCGAACGCCTGCTGCGTTCATACCGCAGCGACGAATGGGCGCGCTGGTTTGCCGCCGCCGGGCTGACCGCGCCGCTACTGCGCGGCCCGATGTTCGACAGCAGCGCGCTGATGGCGACCGCCGCCGCCGCCGGCCAGGGCGTCGCGCTCGCCCCGCCCGCCATGTTCACCCGCGAGCTCGCGGCGGAGATTCTGGTCCAACCGTTCGCCGCCACCATCGACGCGGGCCGCTATTGGCTCACTCGCCTGATATCGCGCCCCGAAAGCGATGCGATGGCGCGTTTCCGGGGGTGGCTCTCGGGTGAAATCGCCGCGGACGAGGAGGCTAGGACGGCGCCTGAAACCGCTGCATGACGCCCAGCGCGACCAGATAGGCGGCTTCGGCATCATGCTCGCGGCGATGCCGCGCCGCCGCGATACGGTCCTGTGCCAGCTGAAAGAAATCGCAATGTTGCGCATCGGCTGGCGGCACCGCATCGGGCGAGCCCGACCCGATCGCCCCGACCGCGCCGCCACCCGACAGCGCCAGCAGCCCCGAACTGTCGTCGAGCGACAATTCGCCCGTGCGGATCCGGTCGTTCATCCAGCCGAACAGGTCGCCGCGCGTCATTTTCGAAAAGTCGCGCGAGGGGGCATCGCGCGAAGCGTCCCCGCCCCGGCCTGCCTGCGCCAGCGCGGCGTCGAAGCGGGCTTCGCCTTGGCCAATCGCCGCAGGCTTGGGCTGGCCCGGCAATGCGTGTCCTGAACCCTGAATTTTCATGCTGGCCCTCCCGGCAACGACGGACACGTCAGCCATAACCCGCCGCCACCGCTCGCGCTGCCGCTTCGGCGTACCGGTACCGGGAACAGCAGAGGTCAAAGTGCCTACCCGCGCAGGATTTTCTCCATCGCCTTCCCCCGCGCCAATTCGTCGATCAGCTTGTCGAGATAACGCAGCTCGCGCATCAGCGGGTCTTCGATCGTCTCGACGCGGATGCCGCAAATCACCCCGGTGATTAGCTCTCGAGCCGGGTTCAGCCGCGGCGCCCGCGCAAAGAAATCCTCGAAGTTCGTCCCCTTCGCCAGTTCGCTCTCGAGCGCCTTCTGGCTATACCCCGTCAGCCAGCGAATAATCTCGTCGACCTCGGCCTTCGTCCGCCCCTTCTTCTCCGCCTTGCCAATATAATGCGGATAGACGCTCGCGACGCTGATCGAAAAGATGCGGTGTTTGGTCATCGGAGCCTCCACGGCGGACACCATAACCATCGCCCACCCCTTCGTCATCCCGGACTTGATCCGGGATCCATCGCGGCGCTTAAGTCATGGATGCCGGATCAAGTCCGGCATGACGAGGAGCTTGTCTGCTTTGGGGTGGGAAGCGGATGTTGCAGCAAAGACACGCCCTCCCCTTCAGGGGAGGGCCGCGAGACTTGCGAACTTGTTCGTTAGTCGCAGCGGGTGGGGGCCAGCGGCCTCGCGCAAGGCCGCTGGCCCCCACCCCACTTCGACTAGGCAGCAAGCTGCCAAGTCTTCGTTGCCCCTCCCCTGAAGGGGAGGGGCTTGCTCCTCGTTACGTCCGCTTCCGGTCGTTAGGAGACATCCCACTTAAGTGCTGATGCATCAACTATGGCACTGCCCATATGGCGAAGAAAAGCCTCCCGTAACCCATCTCTGTGGCTCTGCCATTTTTCTGGCTCCGCAGTCGGGTCCATATCTTCTGCGAGAAACAGCCAATCCACAAACTGATCGACAGTCACCGGTCCTGAGTCCGGAATGAAGAAATCGACGTGCGAAGGTTCGCCATCCACGATGCCTCCGCACCACCCCCGATCGACACAAACCTCACGCATGAGGGAATTGTAGCCCCGTTCCATCGCCGGATGTTGCCGTAAAAAGAGGATGTCCGCAACCGGTCGTTACCTATCCCCCTACCCCAGCACCCAGTTCCGCCGTGGGTAGCCTTGCGCCCACAGCAGCGCGGTCAGGTCATGATGCCGCACCACCGCCGCCGCGGCCTCGCCCGCCGCGGGGTGCGGATAATATCCGACCCCCAGCCCCGCCGACGTGATCATCGGAATGTCATTCGCGCCGTCGCCGACCGCCAGCGTCTCGGCGAGCGGCAGGCCGCGCTTCGCCGCCTCGGCCTTCAGCGTCTCCAGCTTAGCCGCGCTATCGACGATCGGCTCGATCACCTTCCCCGTCAGCTTGCCATCGCGAATCTCCAGCTCGTTCGCCAGCACCTTGTCGAACCCGATCGCTTCGCCGACCGGCCCGGCGAAGGGCATGAAGCCCCCCGACACCAGCACCGACCACGCACCATGCGCCTTCATCGTCTGCACCAAAGTCCGCGCGCCGCGGGTCAGCTTCACCCGTTCCATCCGGCATTCGACCAAAGTCGATTCGGGCATCCCGGCCAGCAAGCCGACGCGCTCGATCAACGCCGCGCGGAAATCCAGCTCGCCGCGCATCGCGCGTTCGGTGATCGCCGCGATCTCGGGCTTCAGCCCCGCATAATCGGCGAGTTCGTCGATGCATTCGACCGTGATCATCGTCGAATCCATGTCGGCGATGATCATCTTCTTGGTGCGGTCGCCCTGCGGCTGGACGACGATGTCGAGCGCGCCATGGTCCATCTTGGCCAGTTCGGCGCGCGCGCTGACCAGGCTGCCCTGAAAGACGATGTCGGCGGCATCGCCGATGTCCAGCCAGTGCGGCGCCCCGACATCATGCCCCGTCGCGTCGAGCCGGTCGATCGCTTCGCGAACCACCTCGTCGGTCAGCTTTCCTGCTGCTATCAGCGTCGCGACGAACATGGCGGCTCCTTCATCCTCTCGCGGCCCGCGGCCGCCTGTCGCACTTATCGCTGGCCCCACCGCCAGCGGCAAGAGTGCATTGGCGGTACGGCTCGCAAAAACCGTCGGGCGCGGTGTCGTGATCAACGCCGACGCCAGCCAGGTCTATGCCGACCTACGGATCCTGTCGGCGCGCCCGACCGACGAAGAAATGGCGGGAATCCCGCACCATCTGTTCGGCCATGTCGACGCGGCCGAGCCGCACAACGCCGCGCGCTGGGCCGATGAAGCCCGCGCCGCGATCGCCGCCGCGCACACCGCGGGCGACATTCCGATCCTCGTCGGCGGCACCGGCCTCCATATCCGCACCCTGCTCGACGGGATTTCGCCGATCCCCGACATCGATGCCGATGTTCGCTCCGCCGTCCGCGCCCTGCCCGTCGCCGATGCTTATGCCGCGCTTGCCCGCGAAGACCCCGATACGGCAGCGCGCCTCAATTCCGCCGACACCACCCGCATCGCGCGCGCGCTCGAAGTCGTCCGCTCGACCGGGCAGCCACTCGGCCACTGGCACGCGGCGCATACCGGCGGCATCGGCGACGCGATCACCCTCGCCGCGCTGATCCTGCTGCCGCCGCGCGACTGGCTGCGGGGTCGCTGCGACGAGCGGCTGGTCCAGATGTTCGATCATGGCGCAATCGCCGAGGTCGAAGCGCTGCTCGCGCGCGACCTCGACCCCGACCTCCCCGCGATGCGCGCGATCGGCGTCCCGCAGATCGCGCAATATCTGGCTGGCGCCATCGACCGCAGCGAAGCGCTCACGCTCACCCAGGCCGCGACGCGCCAATATGCCAAGCGTCAATATACCTGGTTCCGCAACCAGCCCCCGGCAGACTGGCCACGCCACACCGAGTCACTAAACTACGATTCTATTGATGAATTAGCAATTTTATTACGCCAAAGGCTGTTGACAGGATAGAATCATACACCTATTGCCCGCAACCCTGTTGCAGCGCACAAGCGCTGCGTTTTTGCGCCAAGAAGGAGTTTCGTCGTGACGGAAATGAGCGGTGCCGACATGGTGGTTCAGGCGCTGGTCGACCTTGGGGTCGATACGGTGTTCGGCTATCCGGGCGGCGCGGTGCTTCCGATTTACGACGCGCTTTTCAAGCACCCGACGATCAAGCACATCCTCGTCCGCCACGAACAGGCCGCGACCCACGCGGCAGAGGGCTATGCGCGCTCGACCGGCAAGCCCGGCGTCGTGCTCGTCACCTCGGGCCCCGGCGCGACCAACGCCGTCACTGGCATCACCGACGCGCTGCTCGACTCGATCCCGATGGTCGTGCTCACCGGGCAGGTGCCGACGACGCTGATCGGCACCGACGCGTTCCAGGAATGCGACACCGTCGGCATCACGCGCCACTGCACCAAGCATAATTATCTGGTGATGGACCCCGATCGCCTCGGCCCGATCCTGCACGAGGCCTTTTATATCGCGACCCATGGCCGCCCCGGCCCGGTGGTGATCGACATTCCGAAGAATGTCCAGGTCGCGACCGGCACCTATTCGATCCCGAACCGGATCGACCACAAAAGCTATCGCCCCCAGGTCGATCCCGACGCCGACGCGATCACGCAGGCCGCCGCGATGATCGCCGCCGCCGAGCGCCCGATCTTCTACACCGGCGGCGGCGTCATCAACGCCGGCCCCGACGCCAGCGCGGCGCTGCGCCAGCTCGTCAGCCTGACCGGCGCGCCGATCACCTCGACGCTGATGGGGCTCGGCGCCTTCCCGTCGGACGATCCCAAATGGCTCGGCATGCTCGGCATGCACGGCACCTATGAATCGAACATGGCGATGAACCGCGCCGACCTGATCATCGCGGTCGGCGCGCGCTTCGACGACCGCGTGACCGGCCGCCTCGATGCGTTCTCGCCCGATTCCAAAAAGATCCACATCGACATCGACCGCAGTTCGATCAACAAGATCGTCCCCGTCGACCTCGCGATCGTCGGCGATGCCGGGCGCGCGCTCGACGCGCTGATCGCCGCGTGGGGCGACAAGGGTTACAAGGCGCGCGACCTCGGCGAATGGTGGCGCCGCATCGACGGCTGGCGCGCCACCCGCTGCCTCGACTTTCCCGAAAAGAAAGAGGATGGCGCCGAAATCATGCCGCAGCGCGCGGTCAAGGCGCTGTTCGACGCGACCCGCGGCCGCGATCCGATCATCACGACCGAAGTCGGCCAGCACCAGATGTGGGCGGCGCAGCATTTCCATTTCGACAGCCCCAACCGCTGGCTGACCAGCGGCGGGCTCGGCACGATGGGCTATGGCTTCCCGGCGGCGGTCGGCGCGCAGATCGCGCACCCCGATCGCCTCGTCATCTGCGTCGCGGGCGAAGCCTCGCTCCAGATGAACATCCAGGAAATGGGCACGGTCAGCCAGTACCGCCTGCCGGTGAAGATCTTCATCCTCAACAATGAATGGATGGGGATGGTCCGCCAGTGGCAGGAACTGACCTACGAAAGCCGCTATTCGAACAGCTATTCGGACAGCCTGCCCGATTTCGTGAAGCTCGCCGACGCCTATGGCTGGACCGGCATCCGCATCGACAATCTGGGCGAACTGGCGGACGGCATCCAGCGGATGATCGACACCCCCGGCCCAGTGATCGTCGATTGCCGCGTCGCGCAGCTCGCCAACTGCTTCCCGATGATCCCGAGCGGCGCCGCGCATACCGACATGATCCTCCAGCCGAACGACATCACCGGCACGATGGACGACGAAGCCAAGGCACTGGTGTGATGGAAAATATCCAGCTTTTGGCGGGCCTCGCAGCCCTGTGCCTGGCTGCGGGCCTCTATAGCGCCGCGCAGACCGTGCGCGACATCCGTCGGGGCAACACCGGATGGGGCGTAGCCGGGGGCGCCGCGACGGTGGCGCTGTTCGGCGGCGCGCTCGCCGTCCTGTTGCAACCCGTTCAAACCCACGCCGTCAAAATCGACCTCCCGGTCGCGGGGCACTGACATGAAAATCAAAACCGAAGCGGGCGAGCGTCACGTCCTCGCCGTCACCGTCGACAACGAAGCCGGCATCCTCGCCAAGATCACCGGGCTGTTTTCGGCGCGCGGCTATAATATCGAAAGCCTGACCGTCGCCGACATCAGCGCCGATCATGCGCTGTCGCGGATCACCATCGTCACCAGCGGCCCGCCCGCGGTGATCGACCAGATCATCGCGCAGCTCGACCGGCTCGTTCCCGTCCACTCGGTCACCGACCTTGCCGACGGCGGCGCGCATGTCGAACGCGAGATCGCGCTCGTGAAGGTCGCGGGCACCGGCGACAAGCGCATCGAGGCGCTGCGCATGGCCGACGTCTTTCGCGCCAAGGTCGTCGACACGACGCTCACCAGCTTCATCTTCGAAATCACCGGGACGAGCGACAAGGTCGACCGCTTCATCGCGCTGATGCGCGAATGCGGGCTGGTCGA
>VFQN01002123.1_pt1 | contig 31525 bp, 29 predicted proteins | sample 3512371 | NCBI WGS metagenome assembly VFQN01 (sample SAMN10412370, study PRJNA504923) | tailings metagenome | isolation source: Replicate 2 from Balatoc abandoned mine | place: Philippines: Itogon, Benguet | collected 2017-08-28 | reverse complement strand
ATGCTGGGCTGCAGCAGCGCCAGCGCCACCTCCAGGTTCACCTCGCTCCCGCTGGAGGCAGCCGTGCTCAGCAGCTGCAGCTTGTGCTCGAAGGGCAGCTGCCGCACGTGCTGCTGCCCTGCCTCCACGGCCCAGGGCACGGCGTGGGGCGGCAGTGGCTGGGATAGAGAGGCAGTGAGGGCTTCGGCGCCGCTGAGGGCTTCGGCTGCATCCCGGCAGATGAAGCGGGCGATGAGTGTGCGCTCGTTGGGCTGCAGGAAGGAGAAGGTGTGGGACAGGAGGGCTGCGGGAAGACGCTGAAGGCCGCGTGCTTGGACGTTAGGGTGCTTGAAGCTCGCCATATTGACTTGACAGGCCACAAGGAGGGGGCTGGGCACAAGGGGCAGGCACCGGTGCAGGGTCAGGACTCAGGAGGGTCAGATGGGAGTTGGAGCCAACGACAATGGTATGCTACTGCATACTAGGATGGTTGATACTGCAGTCGGTGGGTCGCTTGAGCAAGGCAGCAGTTCCGAGGCGTGTTGGGAACCGCGACGATATCGGCATGCAGTTTCAGAGTTGCGGGCCTTACCAGTCCAACCCAGGCAAGTATGTCTTGCTGCCGCTGAGACGGCGGCCTCGGCGCGCTTTGACGCAAGGTTTTCCTGGGCTTCCCGCCAAGGGACCGGGGGCGTGGCAACGTCCGTGGGCTAGACTTCGCTTCCTTGGTCAAGCTAATCCAGTAGTTGGTGTTGCAATGGCTTTATTAAGGCTTAAGCGTAACGAAGGCGTCGAGCCAGGGCAGTAGCCAGCGCGCGATTGTCGTGATGCTGGTGTATGTCGCTTCCCTAAGCAGTTACTGACCACAGCCGGATATGTTGTATAAGATCTGTACCTGGGCCTCTATGTGCCAGGCTGTGCGAGGGGCTGTGCGATGTGGGACCGCTTGCAAGACCGCTCATGCCGCTGACTGAAGACAAGGGTGCCACCCACTTGTGCCATTTCATTTCCGAAAGCCGGAAAGGGGTCTCCTTTGCTGCTATCGCACCAAGCAGGCAGTCACTTGCCCACTAGTCTCAACCTACAACCGGGTGTGCTACAAGTTGCAGCAGGTTGCAGCTAGGGCGCTCTGCCTGCGAGCACGGCCCCAGCGCCCCAGGCGACAGCCCATCGTGCCTACCGGTACCCGGGCTGACGGCAGCCCTCTGACCACCAGGGGAGCTCCCCCTTGACCACGGCGACCGTGCTTGGGCTGTTTCGGCCGGATGAGTCCCCAACGCCACAAGCCCGCCTCCGTGCGCACTATCGGTAGTAGACTGGGAGCTTGCACGAAAGGGAGGCAAGTGGCCAAGCGCTGGGCACACGGTTGCACGGTGTGCCAAAAGTCAGGGACCCGGCGGTGGGGTCTTCCTTGTACCACGTGAGCTTTGCAGTACATCGGGATGGCTAGCCCCACACGGCACACTCAGACAGCACGGTGGTGCGCCTGCGCTGGCTGCCCCATCAGGAGCAATGTGCCGGGCCACACAGTCGGCCGCGCCCCACACCGTTCCATGGCGCGTGAACAACAGGTGTCAACACTCCTACAAGCCGAAATACTGGCATCACCCAAATCGCCAACTACTGGGGGAGCCTGGCGAGCCACTGCCACCGCTGTGGCCGCCAAACCACATTGCACACGCTCAGAGACTCGCCGTGCTCGCCTGGCATGACCGGCAACCCCAACCCAGGGTCTCGGAGACCTATAATGACATCTTGGGCAAAACACGCATCAACGCCATGATGCTGCAGCGCCCAGTCTGCCGTACGCACTGCAGTCAGGGTGCAGGGTGCGCCATGCATTTACGGGGCGTGCCGCCACCAGTCCCTCCCAGGCACCCACTTCCACGCTCCACCCCTACCGTGCGCTGCTCCTCCTCCTTTTCCGCTTGCCACACCGTGCTACCATGTACCACACTGAACGAACATTACGCTATCCAAGCAGTATGCAGCATAGCCACCAGGTTCCTAGGACCGCAGCCGGCACCCATGACACACTAGCAGGGTTTGCCCTATGGCCCGGTCGCGCCCTTTTGCCTTATAAGCGGCAATTCCATCCACCTCCCCCGTACGCTGTTGCTATCGCATTCCAAGGAAACAGCCCGCTCGCCCGCCAAGGAGAATGCCGCCGTTTAGCAGCCGTGGCTGTGTGGTGAACCTGCATTGCAGGCAAAGGAAGGGAGTGGGTGCTATGGTCGTTCACCTTCAGGGCATGCCGGGGACACAGTGTCTGTAATACGTCGGCTCAGCTGACGCGCAGCTGCACGCACGGCAAGAGGTGTGTAGGCACTGAGGGAGGAGCACACGCAGGAAAAGGACACTCGGCTGAAGACGGGCGCGCGAGCTACGGTTGCGTGGCTTGACTTCAGCCCGGCCTGTACTGAAGTTCAACCCGCACTTCCTGCCAAGCGCAACCTACCGGTATGCAGGCTGGCCGTGCTACCGTGTGCTCACACGCAAAGCACAATACCGTACTCTCCAATTCCACTCTACTATATCAGGGACAACCCAGCCAGCAGAGCCCGGCCGTGCCTACATCTCAAGGCCCCTGCTGACAGCCCAACACGTGCCCACTGCCTCAGCGCAAGCCGCCAGACCCTACCTGCTGCTGCTGCTCCTGCTGCCTTCTCCGCCTCCGCCGCCTCCGCCGCCTCCGCCAAGCCCCGCAGCCACGACGCCGCATCCGCCCCCAGCCTCCCCTTGCGCTCCGCCTCCGCCACCGGCCAATCCATGCACCGCTTGCTCCCCACAGGCGCCCCCTGCTCCACCAGCCACCGCAGCACGGGCACCTGGCAGCCCTGCTCCACCGCCCACACCACCGTATCGTCTACACTCCAAGGACCCGCACGCGTACCCCACGGCACGCCCAGCCGCCGCAGAGTGGTCAGCGTGGCCCTGCCCCCTACCTTGGCGGCGGGCATGTAGCTGACGTGACCGCTAGCCAGGCAGCCCGACTTTTCAGCCAGCCAGTCCAGCAGCGCCTCACAACCGCCTTCAACCGCGGCTTCGGCTACGTGGTACCAGGTTGGCTGTCGCCCTAGCTGCTGCTCCATGTGCTGCGCCAAGAACTGCACCACCGGCAGGTTGCCATGCCCTGCTGCCCTGCTCATGCCCTCGTGCACGTCCCCGCTGTCCGAGCCCGCACCCACGCCCACCAGCAGCTGCACCACCTCCAGCAGCTCGCGGCTCCTGGCGGGCGTTCCGCGGAGCCGGGGGCAGCCAATGAGCCTCCGCAACATGCGTCCTTCGGTGGACACCTTGGCCTCCGTTGCCAGCCAGCGGGTCATCTCCACGCCACGTGTGTGGCTAGCGGCGTAGTAGGCCTGGTGGTCAAACGCGATCCCGGACTGCCGCAGTTCCTCAACCAAGGGGATGCTCCCAGACGCCACCGCCGCGCAGCGTATCCCCCGGCCCAGCTCGGCCAGCTGATCAGCGGCGAGGTCGTCAGAGTGCCGCTGCAAGTAGTACTGCAGCGTCTGCGCCTGCCCGACCGTAAACTCGCCCGCTGCCCTCCCAACCAGCTCAAGTAGTCTACCCATCCCGTCCTCCAGCACCACGCCCCGCTCCTGCAGCCACAGCACCCGGGCCAGGCCGTCCGCACCCCTGGCCGCAGCTGCCACCAGCGAGCCCCAGTACCCTTCATCCTCAGCTTGTGGGCCCAGCAGGTCGCACCCCGCCTCGTCCACCAGCCACTGCACTACGCCCATGTCTGCGTACTCCAGCGCGTTCGGGAGGACCCAGCTCCGTGGGTCATTCAGCCTGCACCCCCGCTCCTGCAGCCACCGCAGCCGGCCCAGGTCCCCCGAACGGACGGCGTTTGCCACGAAACCGTTCTGCAGGCCGCAGCTGCCCTCGTCCGCGGCACCCAGCACCCACTCCATCTTGGCCACGGCGTCGGAGGTTCTGGACCTTGCGGCTGCGTTCAAGGTCGATTGGTCCAGGGCTGGGCGGCGACGGCCGCCCCAGTCCACAGGTTGCTCCTCACCGTTCAGCACCCTCCACACGCCCTGCAGCCCCGCAAGGTCGCACTGCTCCGCTGCAGCCTCCAGCACGCTTTTTGGGTGCACGAGCGCTGGGCAGTGGCGCACCAGCCAGCTCAGCAGCTGCGGGTGGCCCGCCTCGATGGCTGCCTCACCCGGTCCAGGGTCTGGCCGGACGTCGATGCCGTTCCACACGCGATGGCCGGTAACCAGCATCTCGGGGAAGATGCTGGGCTGCAGCAGCGCCAGCGCCACCTGCAGGTTCACCTCGCTCCCGCTGGCGGCGGCCGTGCACAGCAGCCGCAGCTTGTGCCGGAAGGGCAGCTGCCGCACGTGCTGCTGCCCTACCTCCACGGCCCAGGGCGCGGCGTGGGGCGGCAGCGGCTGGGACAGGGAGGCGGTGCAGTGCTGCGGGCCGCTGAGGCCCTCAGCGGCGTCCCGGCATGTGAACCGGGCGGTGAGGGCACGATCGACTGGTAGAAGGAAGGAGAAGGCGTGCAGTAGTACAGCTGACGGCAGGTGCTGCAAGCTGCGTGGTTGCACGGGGGGCGCCTCCATGACCCAGCGTGGGTGGTAGCAGCTGATGGGTTGGGGACCGGGAGGAGGGTGCACGGCCGCTGCTGTGCCTGTGGCAGCGGGAAGGTGTGGGAACAAAGGTGGCATATGGATTGAGTAGCCGGCTTATGACGCCCACATGCAATCAAAGGCTGACGGTGCAGCCGGACATTGCAAAGCAGCCTGGAAGGCTGGTTAGGTAGTCTAAAAGTTCACACAGCAGCTCCCCGTGGAAGATTTTACACAGCAGCTGCCTTGGTGCCCGCGTGCAACGTGGCCTGAGGCATAAACGAGGACCAAAGGCCCGCTAACCGGGTAACACTTCATAAGCCGCGAGCGCACGAGCGATCAGGAACAACCCACCTAATATGGCTGGTCGCAATTTGTTAACTAGACGGCCAGCCGTGGCGCGCTACGCCTCGTGCCTGGACGCTGGGGGTCGGCGTAAGAGTTGCCCTTGCACGTTGCAGCCAAGCGCGAAAGGTAATAGCGAGCTATTAATGCACTGTGTTGAGGTCCTATTGTCACAGCGCGGTATCCTTCGCAGCTGTTGCAGAGCATGGCAGCAATCCGTAATCTCTCTGCAGGGAAATTGCTGTCATCGTAGAGTCGAATAAGGCATGGCCACTGCACAGCTGCCGTTACGTTACTGAGTGAGTTGCTGGGGCGCTGGACGCTTTCGCATGCCTATTCCGGCGATTTACATCGCCTGCCCAGGAATCAGGGGAGCCTCATGACGAGCGGCACGCGGCACGTTGGTGGAACGGTAAGCCCTGCCTTTTGAAATTCGTAAGCCTCCGATTGGCCAGCAGGTCTGAGAGCTGCATACCATGTAGGGCGCACACAACACTGCAGCGACCGCTGCACAGCGCCGTGCCACAGTTGGGTGGTGTCAGGCCGTTTGGACCAGGGGAGACACCAGTCGGCGCTGGGCAGCCCAGCAGCCTGCACTGGGCCCTGGAGCCCGCAGATGGCTTTCCCGTGCCGTTCCAGGCCATACGGTACAACAGCATCTAACTGTGTGTCATGAGCGCAGGCGGGTGGAGCCAGGGAAAGCAAGCCCAGCCGAAACCACGGCCCCCGCCCATGCCCCAAACACGCGCTTTGGCTGTGCTACCTAACGCCCGATCCGCTGAGTTCACCTGAAGAGGGCCCGAGCTTTGTCCAACATGGCATGCATGCTAACTGATGTGACAAGCCTGAGGTACATCCTTGAGCGCTGGGCCACAAAGGGTGCACGAAAGGGGGCACGCCAGGCGGTCTCAGGCAACCGGCGTCTTCTTTTTTCTGCAGCCTACCGATAATCCGGCAGCACCACGCCACCAGCCGTAACTGTGTCCCGTGCATTGCCGTACTTGAAGCAGGTTGTAGGCGTACAGCACTACAGGGGCCCCACCAGACACGCCCGTGCTGCAAGACGTGCGTGCATCAGCGCCAAGCTACACCACACCCGCTGGCTACATGGACAGTGCCTCACGGCCCCGTTGCTTCCTCTCTGGCTTCCATGCAGGTACAAGGAAGCAGCACACGAGCGAAGAAACCTCAACGACGCAACCCAAATACCTACTGCTGCCACATGCAAGGGTCCATGGCCTGCCGTGGGAGCGCACGGCCTGCTGCAGGCCACATGACATGTGTCGCACTTGCAAACATCACACAAGCGTGCAACCGTGTCGATGTTCGGTCCCAACCCACGCTGCTGCGTTCGATTCTTTTGCGACAAGCAGCATGCGAGGATACATGCAGCCCACGGGTCAGGCCCCCGCTGCCGCTGCCGCTGCCAGCCCCCACAGTCACGCCTCCTGCTCATCGCTGTACCTCACTTCGCGACATCCCTTGCTATCAGCCGTACATCATCACCCTCGCTGTCGCTGTCGCTGCCGTACAGCGCCTCCTCCATCTCCTCCTCACCGCCGACCGCCGCCCCCTGCTGCACCAGCCAGCGCAGCACCGGCGCCCAGCACACTGCTCATCCACATCCCTGGCCACGGTGTCCCCTGGGCCCCACGGCATCCCCGGCTCTCAGCGCTCTCCCACACCAAGGAATGAGCCAGCTCGCCCGCCAAGCAGGAAGCCCTCCGATCAGCGGCCGTGGTTGCGCGGTGAACCTGCATGGCAGGCGGGGGAAGGGGAGTGGGTGCTACCGTACTGGAGCCTCAGGGCAAGCCGGGAACACAGTGTTTGCAAGGTGGAGCACCCAGCGCTGCAGGCATGACGGAGGGCACTGCTCTGGCACCCATCGCAACAAGGGCTTTGCTGTGCATAAGGACCTGCCAGCATACAGCAGTGAGTTGCAAAACAAACAGATGCACGCCGACAGTATTACTGGGCTGACTTATAGCGGTGTGCCTAGGACTGTTGCGGCCGAGGGCGGAGCCAGCACATGGGCGTTACACAGCAAACAGGAAACAAGCCGTGGTTTTAGTTTCATGATAAGCTACCAGTACTGTCATGCCAGCACGGCACCGCTAAAAGGAAGGAAGATGCGTCTGGAAGACTTACGCCGTGTCGGTTTGGCTGGCTCCTTGGCCGCTGCGTTGTGGCCGGCCTTGGCGCTCCCCTTGCCCCTCCCTGCAGCTGCATGCGCGGCAGGAGAGGCGTCACCGATGAGGCACGAGTACAATGCGAAGAACTAATACTTACTACGATTATCCTATAGAAGGGCACTAGAAATTGCCTGGGCTGGCACTGGCCCGGCCTGCGGTTACGTCGTTCCACATTCCATGTCAGGTGCTACATACCCGTAATCAGACTGGCAGTGTGCGTGCATTTGTGAATTCGTACAGACACGCGAACAGATCACTCCCCAGTGACACTACTATCATCGAAGCATAGAGACACGCGAAAAGATCACTTTCCAGTGAAATATGCCATCAGTGGCAACTCAGGGCTTTGCGCCCAGCTGTGCTTTCACCTCAATTGCCCCTGCGGACAGCCAGACACGTGCCCCTCGCCGCAACGCACGCCGCCTGGCCCTACCTGCTGCCTCTGCCTTCCCCGCCACCGCCAAGCCACTACCCCACCCTACCTGCTGCTGCTACCTTCCGCGCCATCGCCGAGTCACGCAGCCATGCAGCCACGCCGCTGCCTCTTCCTCCAGCTCCCCCTTGCTTGCGCTTCGCCGCCGCCACCGCCCGTTCCATGCCCCGCTTGCTCCCCAGCGGCGCCCCCTGCTCCACCAGCCACCGCAGCACCGGCGCCTGGCAGCCCGCCTCCACAGCCCGTGCCACCGTGAAACCCGCACCCCACCGCACGCCCAGCCGCCGCAGGGCGGCCAGCGTCGCCCTGTCCCCTGTCTTGGCGGCTGGCATGTAGCTGACGCCAGCATTCGCCAGGCGGCCCGCCTTCCCCGCCAGCCACTCCAGCAGCGCCTCGCAACCGCCTTGAACCGCAGCTTCTATCAGGAGGTGCCAATCCGGCTGCTGCTCCAGCTGCTGCTCCATGTGCTGCGCCAAGAACTGCACAAGCGGCAGGTTGCCTTGCGCTGCCGCACAGCCCATCGCCTGCTGCACATCCCATCTGCAAGCACCCGCACCCGCGCCCACCAGCAGCTGCACCGCCTCCAGAAACTGGCGGCTCCTGGCGGGCGTTCCGCACGGCCAGGTGAAGTCAATGAGCTCCCACAGCGCGAGTCCGCTGGCGGACACCTTCGCCTCGATCGCCAGCCAACGGGTCATCTCTAAGTCGCACGTATGGCCAGCATCGTAGTAGGATTGGTGGTCAAACGTGACCCCGGACTGCTGCAGCTCTCTAACAAGGGGAATGCTCCCCGACGCCACCGCCGCGCAGCGCAGCCCACGGCCCAGTTGGGCCAGCTGCTGAGCGCTGAGGTCGTCAGAGTGGCGCTGCATGATGTACTGCAGCGTCTTCGCCTGGCCGACAGTTACGCCGTCCTCTGTTTTCTGCACTTCTTCAAGGAGTTGTCTCATCCCGTCCTTCAGCACCACGCCCCGCTCCTGCAGCCACAGCACCCGGGCCAGGCCGTCCGGCCCCTTAGCCGCAGCTGCCACCAGCCGGCCCCAGTACTTCCCGTCTTCCAACTGTGGGCCCAGCAGGTCGCACCCCGTCTCGTCCACCAGCCACTGCACCACGCTCATGTCCGCGTACTCCAGTGCGTTCTCAAGGACCGAGTTCGCTGGGTCATTCAGCCTGCACCCCCGCGCCTGCAGCCACCTCAGCCGGCCCAGATCCCCTGAACAGGCGGCGTTCGGAATGGCGTCCTCCTCTGTGCTGCTGTAGAGGCTGCACCTGCCATTGCCTGCGTTGCCCAGCACCCACTCCATCTTGGCCACGGCGTCCGGGGTGAGGGACCTGGCGGCCGCATTCAAGGTCGACTGGCCCAGGGCTGGGCGGGGCCGGCCGCCCCAGTCCACGGGTTGCTCCTCACCGTTCAGCACCCTCCACACAGCCTGCAGCCCCGCCAGGTCGCAGTAATCCGCTGCGGCCGCAACTGCATATTCAGGGTACAGTAGGGCTGGGCAGTGGCGCACCAGACAGCGCAGCACCTGCGGGTGGCCCGCCTCGATGGCTGCCTCACCCGGTTCAGGGTCAGGCAAGATGTCGGGGTCGGACCACACGCTGTGGCCGGTAACCAGCATTTTCGGGAAGACGCTGGGCTGCAGCAGCGCCAGCGCCACCTCTAGGTTCACCTCGCTACCGCTGGCGGCGGCCGTGCTCAGCAGCTGCAGCTTGTGCTTGAAGGGCAGCTGCCGCAGATACTGTTGCCCCGCCTCCACGGCCCAGGGCGCGGCGTGGGGTGGCAGCGGCTGGGATAGGGAGGCGGTGCAGTGCTGCGGGCCGCTGAGGCCTTCGGCTGCCTCCCGGCATGTGAAGCGGGCGGTGAGGGCACGCTCGTTGGGCGGCAGGAAGGAGAAGGCGTGCAGTAGTACAGCTGACGGCAGCTGCTGGAAGCCGCGTGGTCTCAGAGGGGGCGCCTCCATGAGCCAAAGTGAACCGTGGCAGCTGGTGGTTTGGGGACTGGGAGGAGGGTGCACGGCCGCTGGCCCGCTGCTGGGCCTGAGGCAGTGGGAACGCGTGGGAAGGTGGCATACGGAGTGAGTAGCGGAGTGAGTACTAGGCGTATGGCATCCGTGTGCAATCGGTGGCTGACGCTGTAGCCCGACATGGCAGCCTGTAGGCTTGGATAGGTGGATGGAGAGTTACACAGCAGCTGCCTTGGTGGCCCGAGGCCGCGAGGGAGGCACGACCGAGGACCAAAGTTCCGCTGGCCGGGTAACCAATCTTAAGCCGCGAATGCATGAGCGATCAGTAACAACCGACTTTATGTGAATGGTCGCACCTAGATAACTGGACGGCCAGCCGCGGCGCTACGCCTCGCGCCTGGCGCTGGATGTCTGGCGTAAGAGCTGGCCTCGCACGTTGCAGCCAAGCGCAAAGGTCGACAGCGAGCTACTCGTAAGCTGTGTTGAGGTCCTAGATGTCACGGCGCGGCGTCCTAAGCAGCTGAAGCACGAAGCGGTGCATAAACTCTCTGCAGGGAAACGTTGTCATGTAACAGTCCCATGAGGCATAGCCACTGCACAGTTGCCGTTACGTTGCTGAGTGAGTTGCTGGGGCGCTGGACGCTTTGCACGCCTGCTCCGGCGCCGGTCCCTTGAGTCAGGGGAGCCACTTGAGGAGGTGCATGTGGCACGTTGGTGGAACAAAAAGCCTGCCTACGAAACGTCATAAGCCTTGCCAGCATGTCTGAGAACTGCATACCATGTAGGGCGCACACAACACTGCAACGACCGCTGCACAGTGCCCTTCCACAGCTATATGGTGTAAGGCCGTTGGGGCCAGGGGAGACGCCCGTCGGTGGTGGGAAGTCCAGCAGCCTGCATTGGGCCCTGGAACCTATAGGCGGCTTTGACATGCCGTTCCAGGCTGTAAAGCAGCATCTTAACTCTTTTACCAGTACAAGCAGGCTGCTGAAGCGGGGCAGCCCAGGTACAGCAAGCAGCAAGCCCAACTTAGGGCTCCCCTGCCCCCGACAGGTGCCCCCAACACGTGCCCCAGGGGACATGCCCTGACGCGCCCTGGTGGTGCTACCTAACAGCTAACGCCCTACCCGCCAACATCACCTGAAGAGGGCCCTAGCTCCGTCCCGTCATGCATACATGTGACAAGTCTGAGAGAAACCCTTGAGCTCTGGGCCACATCGTGGACCTCAGACGGTGTCTGGCAACCGATTGTCTTCTCCACCAGTCTCCACCTTGCCGGTGTACCGGCAGCTGTGTCCTGCGTACTCGCTGAAGCGACCATAAAATATTTGACATGACTCGAATCACAGGTGGTGTTGAGGGCTTGCAGCAGTACATGGGCCCCGCCAAACACGCCGTGCCGCACAGATGTGCATCCTCCATCCCAAGCGGTGTACACATGCTACAGGTCCGCAATGATGGCTATGATGGCGTTCGTCGCAAGTCGCGAGCAATTTTTTATTACCCTAAATACCCATTAGCCCCAGTCGCAGTCGCAGTCGCTACCCAACCAGCGCATAAGAAAGAAATGATAAACAACGTCCAAAATGCAATTAGGAGCTCTGGAATAGCATGCAGTTTTAGGGCCTCGCAATAGGCCGTGTACACCCACGTGTACACCTCGGGCGCCGGGGCACGCAGTCCAGCACCCCACGTGTGCGCAGTTGGTGGCCTGCTTTGCCCATACATAACGCACATATGGAGGCGGGAAAGGGAGCTATGCAAAGCAGGGGAGGCAGCACGGCAGCGGGTCCAGGGTCGGCCGATACGTGGTAGCCGAGAAGGCGGGGTCTTGTGGTTCATCACTGAGCAGCAAAGGGGGTGGTGTTGCGAGGCCAATCTGGTCGAAGGCCGGGGCTGGCGCAGGCTGACAGGACCACAAAAGGGATGAACAGAAGACGGCGTAGCAGCGAGGATGCCGTAGGCCCAAGGACTCGCACACCAGGGTCCTCGTCCAGGGGGGGCTACAGGCGGAGGCACGTGTGGCGGCTCCCCTGGTGGCGGCTGCCCAAAGACACGAGCATGCCCGACAGGTAAGGGGGGCGGCGGGGAGCGGGGTTCAGCAGTGCATCACAGTGCAGCGCAGAGCTGTGGGACGTAGGGGCAGCTTGGTAGGTGCGCACGCCAGGTGGTATACAAAGTCTCCCACCGCCTGTCTCCCATGCGCAGCGTTACAGGATGCTTGTCACGCCGTTGACCTGCTTTCCTCGTGCTCTCCTGCCTCCCAACCACCGGCTGCCGCTCCCCACACAACCTAGCCCTGAGGTCCTTACTTGTGAGGTCCGTGTGGTGAGCCCGTGGCTTGGCCTGCTGCTTGGGCCGTCCGGACAAAGAGGTGGCAAGGGGCACTGCTGCCGTGGACATATCCGCTGGCATGTCCTCTTCTCCACTTGCGCTGCTGCTGCTGCTGCTGCTCGGCTGACGGCTGGGCTGCTTGTTTGGCTCAACGCCCATCGGCGGTAATGTGCAAGGCCACCCTTCCATGGCTTATGCTTCGGACCAGGGAACCCCTGCTTCGGACGTCACCCGGTAGGTGATCTTGTATGTCATGGAAGGTGCCAGCTGAGTCTGCTGCTGTTTAGCACGTTGTACACTCTATGAGTTTTATGTTGGCGTCCGCCTCGTATGCGCGTCCCATGGGGCTTGCCGGGATGGTCGGTTACCCTGTGACGCAGGTTCCCCAAGTAGTTATGGAGGACTAGAAGAGCAATAGTACTTGGTCAGCAGAGGTAGACGCTTTTTCTTTCACACACTCGCCAACTTCGCGTGCCTGAAATGGGCCGTCGTAGGCACGGCGTGACCTCACTAACTGGTTTCCGCCTATGTCACAAGGGGCCAAGTTGCATTTTGCAATTTTCTGCCACAATAGAGGCGACTGGTGAATGTGTGCAATAGCAAATTATCGTGCCCTTCATTATCCCTGATGGGCGCGGTACTCTCTCGCTGTTGCCGGGGGCCCGCTCTCGCAGGAATCCCTTTCGACGCCACCGCCGAGGCCAGCCGCGTGGGCGATACAAATGAAGCTACACGGCCTGTCGCACTTGCAGCACAGCGGCCAGTCACTACGGATTTCGGCGTAAGCGCCGTAGGACCAGGCAACGCTGAGCGCTCTCGCGGTGCCTCGTCATCAGTCTGGCCGCAGCCGCCGCAGCCACGTCAGCTCGCTCTGACAAACGAGCAGCACGCAACACAAGCAGTACCCAGCGGCTCAACCAGCTTGCAACAGCCGCAGGAGCAGCAGGCCAGTCGCAGCACCTCTTGCTTTGCGAGGCTCGGTAGGTCAGCGGGATCCAGCAGCCCACTGCCGCAGCAGACAGACCCACGGGTCAGTCCAAGCGAATGCGCCGGCAGCGGCGGCGGCAGGGGTGGTTCTCCCGGGATTGGGAGCCCCAGCCCTGAGCAGCGCGCGCCGTTGGTGCTGCCGCAGTACGGAGGAGGCCCTGGCCTGCCCCCAACGCCAGGGTGGGCAGCAGGCCGCGTCATGCTGCCTGTGCCGCTTGCCGCCTTGGACCCTGCGGCCTGCACCGCAGTGGCAGCGGACGACGTGGAGGCAAGCACCCTGCACCGCACCGCGGCCTGCACCGCAGTGGCAGCGGACGATGTGGAGACAAGCACCCTGCACCGCACCGCGGCTTCCAGAGCCACGGCCTCCGGGCCCGCCTCAGGGTCTGGGGCCGCCACCACGCACGCCACCACTGCGGCCGGGCGCACCTTGCAGCTGCCCCCGAGCCCCGGCCCCGCCACCCCACCCTCCAGGATCGCCGCCTCCCGCCCCGCGCCCGTCACGCCCGCGCCCGCGCACCCTCTGCACTCCTTCTTCCAACGCCACCAAACCCACGGCTTCCACCACCACGCATCCCCAGCCGCCGCCTCCCACGCCCACGCGTCTGAGACGCTCACCCTCAGCAGCTCCGGCATTCCGGGACTGCCCAGTGCGGGCCCCTCATCAGCACCCACACGACCGGACGCTGCGGCCCCACCTGACGCGCCGTATGGCGGCTCCCAGCTACAGCACCAACCGGGGCAGCCCGCCCATGAACCGTCCCGCCTTGATCTCCGCGCCAGCTCCGGGGTGTCCAGCCCGTCCTGGTCGTCCACCCCGCACAGCGGCTCCATCGGCCCCGAGCGCGTGGCGGTGCCTGCTGCAGCTGGCAGTCGTGCGGGAGCCGGTCGTGTGGCTACGGGACCACAGACACCTCAGACACCAGTAGCACATCCAACCGCGTCAGTCGCACATTGGGAGCACGCTCAAGCCTACCTTATGCAACCGCCGTCGCCCCCACAGCCGCTTCAACCGCCGCCGCAGCAGCAGCAGCACCAGCAGCAGGAAGCCGTTGCACCTGGGGAGGCCGCATCAGCACATGGATGGCTGCCGTTCGCATCCGAGCGAGGTCCAGCAGTCCAGGTACAGCCGCAGCGACGGAGCCCTTGCCAGATGCAGCCGCAGCAGGACCAGGCTGCCACAGGGCTGCTCCCCGTTTCAGACACTGGCCTGGAACTACACGCATCGGATGTGGAGGACGGTGGAAGCGCAGCCGGCCGCTGCAGTGGCGGACAGGCCTCTGGCGCCGATGAGTCCGCCGGCAACAGCGGGATCGAGCACGACAGCGACGGCGGCGATGGTGCAGCAGTAGCAGCAGCAAGTGGCCGCGGCGGGCGCGCTCGCGGCTGGTCTCTCCAGACCGTGTCGGCAGATGTCAACCAGCACGCTGTGGCACGTGTGCGGGGTGACGTGCAGCAGCACGAGCAACAGCATCAGCACCAGCAGCACCAGCGAGATATGCCTTGGCAGCCGTTGGCTGCCATGTCATCTGGAGCTGAGCCGCTGCGCAGAAGCATCATCGTGCAGGTGCAGGCGGCGCCAGCGGGGCACGTGGAGGGCAGCGCAGCTAGCGGCTCTGCAGGGCTGGGCAGCAATGCGGCGGGAAGGACCCTGGCGCAGAGTCTGGGTCTGCTGGGGCCTGACGCCGGGGGAGGTGCGGCGGTGGAGTTGCTGCGGCGGTCCGAGTTCATATTTGGGGAGCCCAGGGCCAAGTGGCGAAGGGCGTCAGCGGCAGCCACGAGGGTAAGTGTGTGGCGCATGAGGCGGGGTCTGGGTCGGGCTGGGCCACAAGGGAAGCTGTCGTGCACAGCAGCATCAACATGTACCGTACAGTATGGCATACCTTGGGCCTGCCTTACGTGTGGTAAAGGCCCAGTTGTGGCGGTTGCATGCAGGCCATGCTCAGCTAGGCAAACCGTATGGTGGGATGAACTGATGAACTCGAGGTTATCCGCCCCACGCCGAAACAGCCTGTGTGGCATGCCCAGCCCACCATGCCATACCTGCCTCTCGCGCCCTCCACCCGCAGGACCCCCTGCACCGCACCGTCGCGCCCTCCGCCACCGCCCGCTCCGCCACCGCGAGCGTGGGCGCACCCAGTCGCAGCACAGCCACGGCCGCAGCAATGACACAAGCCGGGCCTCTGCCGCCCGGCCCCGCTCCGTGCGCCTCGTCCGCCGCATCCCGCTCCCCGGCACCACCTTCCGACTCCATCCCGGGCGCGAACCATGCCGCTCTGCAAACCTTCAGTCGGGAGGACGCAGGAGCGGTTCCTGCGGACTGCGTGCCTTCGGCTTCTCATGCGGTATACACGGAACCTCCATCCCGCCCGCTGGCCGAACAGCAGGCTCCGCCGGTACTGCTACAGCAGCGCCAGCCGTCAGCAGCAAGGTCCTCCGAGCCAACAACGCCCTTCGGGGCGGCCTCGGGAACGCACTACTACCAGTCGCTCATGCGCCAGGAGGCGTGGGGGACTAGGGAGTCTGGCTGCGAGGTGGTGCCACTGACACTGCCGGCCCCGCCGGGTATCGTACTACCCCTGGCGCTGCCTCCTGGTGGTCGTGGCTTGACGTCTGAATCCAGATCCTCTGGGCCATCCCCCATGCACCAGGGTCCAGGGGGGGCCGGGCGGCCCCACGCACGCCCGGGATCCTCGGTGAGCCCCGCGCACCCCTTCCGCCTCACCCTGCTGCCCTGCGAGCCCGGGTCCGAGGTGGACAACCTGCTGGCGCTGGCAGCGAACCTTGCCCAGGTGCGCATGGGACCTGATGCCGTACGCTGTCGTGCGGTGCAGTGCTTGGTTTGGATTCGTGTTCAGGGCCGGGCTTGCTTGTGCGTACGTCCTTCAATGCGCGGTCACCCTTGACAACCGGTGCCGATCGGCCTTGCATCAAGGTAGGAATCCAAAGCAGCTTGTGCCCACACTGCTGCCGAGTAGCAACAGTGCTGTCGACCTGCCCCAGGTTCCCGTGGTGATGGCCGCCGCGCTGCTGCCCGGCACCTTTTACGTCAAGCTGAACAGGAACATGATTGCAGCGGCCATCGCCGCCGTAGACTGCCCTGAAGCCGCTGCTGCCGCCTCCTTCAAGCCTCCCACCGCCTCTTCCCCCAGCATGATTCCCGCCGCATCGTTCCCGGCCTCCCCTGGCAGCGCAAGCCACCAGGGCAGTGCAGCAGCAGCAGCTGGCGCAGCGACCGGGGCTACTTGCAGGCCCGTTGATCCCTCGGCACGTGCGGCCGGGCAGTCCATGGCTGCGGCGGTGGCGGGCGCGCGTACGGCAGGCCAGGTGGTGGGCGATGTGGGGTGGCAGCAAAGTCTAGGCAGTTGGGTGGTAAGCGCGTCGCTGGAGGCTGCTGATGGCAGGCCGCACGGGGTTGGCTCCACGGGGCGAGGGCATGGCGGGAGGGCCACGACAGCCGGCGGTAGCGGGCTGGGCAGTGGGGTGGACGCGGAGGCGGAGGCGGAGACGGACGACAGCCGCGAGTGGGCGGAGGTGAAGGGTGGCTGCGACCTCAACATGGTCATTGTCGAGGACGCCGTGGTCGACGCCAGGTGGGTGCATGGGGCTTGGTGGGTGCACGGGGGCTTGGTGGGTGCGGGACAAGTGGACCCATACTGATCGGCAGGGAGCGACGGTGAGGTCATGGGGGCCATGGGCTAGAGAGGGAAAGTAACGAGCGAGAGCTAGAGGGATAGAGGGGTAGCTCTGCAAAGCAACTGTGGTGGTTTTCTTTCCTGCAAGCACGGTATCAATGTTTTTCGTGACTCCTCCACAACCATGCGAATGGCAGGACACGCGAGGAGGCTTTCGCCCACCTTGCCTGGACGCCTTTACGCAACAAGGCTGCAAGGGTATTTGTGAGAGGCTTTACCTGGCCTTCGGACGTGAGGCGTTTGCGCTTTACCCTGCCGCTGCAGGACGCGCGACGAGGCGTTTGCCCGCATGGCTCCCCCCATCCGTTTCGTGCTGGCGGTGCCGCTGGAGACGGCGGACTCGGAGGAGGCTGCGGGCAGTGTGGGGAGCAGCGAACAGGGCCCTATGGACGCGGCGGGGCTGGTGAAAGGGTCGATGCACGTGCCAGAAGCCGCGCCAATGCCACGCCTGCTGGGGGCCCTCTGCCTTGCGGACTTCAAGGTGGGGGTCGGCCGGTTGTGTTGAGGTGTAGAAGTACGAGACTGTTGGGGTTCATGGGTCGTACGTCGTGTGCATGTTCCGCGTGCTGTGGGCGCCCCACCAGGGGGCTCCCCTGCGCCCCACCTTCAGCGCGAAGGCCCCAATCGGATGTTGCCTAATGGGAGGTGCAAGTTACCCCACAAGCAGCATATGCCACCTGTGACCATCTATCGCTGTTGCTTTGCCGTCATGAAGCACTTGGTGCTGTACGATGCCTCTAGACCACCAGCAGGTGCGATCTTGTGCCCACAGTGCCCACAGTGCCGCATTCCGTGTCTTGTTTGCAGCCCCGCCCCGCCTCCTCCATCTGCCGGCCCCTGCTGGACAACGTGCGTCGGCTGCTGCTGTCGCACCTGGGCAGGGACGTACAGATGTACGACGAGCGGCAGAGGGCAAAGGTGGGGGCCATGGGGGGCGGTACGGGTGGGAGCGGGACAACGGAACATGCCCAGCCGCGGCCCAGGCTTTGCATCGGGTAGCATGAAGCCCATCATTTCTTGCTGCGCCAGTTATGCAGATTGCTCGGGGTCTGCGCAACCTGGGTTTGGTCATCCCGGCTTGCATAGGTGCCACGTTCCCGTGGCACGAAATTAACTGTGAAACAAATGACATCTGAAGAGGAGAAGAGCGTATTAATAATGGCAACAAGTCAAACATGAATGATAATTTCTTCATTGAATATTAACAATCCTTATTTTGTAAAAATCAAACCAGCAGGCGGGTAGCCCGCCTGCATGGGTGGCCACGACTCGAAGCCGGACGGACGCGAGTCATGTGCGCGCTGTAGTGTAGTGCCCTGCATGCTGCTTGCTGCTGCTATCTCCGTGCTACCAGTTTCGCCAGGTGAAGCGTGGTGCGCCGGCTGTGTCAGAGAACTGCACAAGCACTGACCCTCAGCTATACGACTAGCAGGCGCAACACGTGTGCCGCGTGCTTTGCCTCGACTCCACAGGCCGTCCTCTCGGAGCTGATGGGCAGCCTGCAGCGGCTGCTTGACCGCTACGACACCGCCGTACTGCTGGCCAACCTGCCTGCTGGGGGCCACACGCCCGGCTCGTGTGCAGGCGGGGGTGCAGACGCAGGGCCGGTCGGGGGACAGGCAGCAGCTTCAGGCCGCGAGCCGCGCTGGCCGGTGCTGTACGTCAACAACGCGTGGACAGCGCTGACGGGTGGGCGGGCGTGAGGGCTGCGCGTGTAACATGTTCATGGTATCCGGTCCGCTGCACGGGTTGTAAGGGAGGGCCACACCTGCACACCGACGGCGGCGCACGGTGCATAAGCAGAGGAGCTACATGCCAGCTGCAACGTTGCGCGGGTGCAAGCGAGCAGTTGACGCACTGTTATGGTGTCTACTTCCACGCGTGCTGCTGTTGCCCCGCTCCCCCAGGCCTGAAGCGTGACGACGTGTTGGGGCAGGACCTCCGTGACCTCATCACCACCGCTTTGGCCCAGCCCATCCCGCGACCGTCAACCGGCACCCTCCCGCCACCAGCCGCCTCCGGCGTTGGCTCGCACGGCGGGCCGGGTAGGGGTGCCTATGACGCGGTGCAGGGGCCAGGGCCGACTGTTCACCTGCTGGGTGTGGCCCCGCGCCCCGGCCCCGTGGCAGCCGCTGCGCCCACCCCCGCCTCGGCCCCGACCCGCCACGTGCCCATCCCCTGGGAGCAGCACCAGTTGGCTGCGGCGGCGCGGCAGGACATTGTGCTGCACAACGTGGTGCTGCCGGCGGCGGCGGCGGCAGCGGGGGCGGGGGCGGGGCCTGGCAGCATCGGCTGCGGCTTCGCGCCCCGAGGCCCGCTGGCCTCGCTGCACTTCAGGTGGGGGCTGAACGGGAGACCTTGCTGCTGTCCTGTGTGCCTGATACAGTCCGCCGCCTTGGGGCCTCCGCGGCCATAGATTTCCTGCCGAGCCTGTTGTCAGGCGGGGCCATGGCACTGAAAGACGCACCTCCTTCCGGCGTAGGTTTGTGGCGCGCGAGATGCACGAGGAGAGCGGGCTGCTGCCCGCCGGCTGGCAGAGCCTGCTGGGGACCATCCGGGAGGATGGCTGGCGGGCGTTTGGGCTGGTCACCCCAGCCCCGGTGCAGCTGCCCAGCCGCTCGTGGTCGGCGCTGGGGGCGCCAGACGAAGCCACTGAGGTGCGCCGTGCACCAAACGTAATGGTACTTGCAAACTCTAGCTGCACCTCTTTGTTGCACGTTTGGTTTCTGCTGTACACTGACTAGCAGCCGCCTCGGCAGTCTACGGAATCAGCTGTCACGACACGTTGCTGCTTCAGAGAATAGATTACTGCGCCCTTTCCGTGTGTCCATCCTCCAGGCCTCCTCCAGCTACGCGGCCGCGCTGTCGCAGCACTGCACGAGCAAGGTTCCCGGCCTGGAGCTGAGCCACCTGCTGGGCAAGGGCGGCTTCGGCAGCGTGTACTGCGGCACGTGGCACGGCATCCCCGTGGCGGTCAAGATGATCGACGTCAGGTGGGCGTTGACACTTGGGGTATGACGTGCTGCATGGAAGTGCAAGTACGTGTACAGCTGTTGCCATGGGACGCATGCGTAATGCGGCAGTGGCGATGCTGAAGTCAGCGGTATGCTGCTCCCTAAAAGCTGGTGCTTTTATGAGTCAAATAGAGCGCAAGGCCCGTGGCCTTTCGGCGTACTCGGCGCGACCCTGTGTAGAAAAGCCGCTTCACCTTGGCGTGTCCCTTGCTCCATCCTGCAAGCCCCTACCCTCATCCCATGTCCCCGCCCCAGCGTTCAGCGCCTCCCGCGGCTGTCCACGTGTCGTTTCCAGTGGCAACCGTCTGCCTGTCTGCAACTGACGCTTTTTTCCCCTTGTTGCTCCCCCTGTCGCACTCCGCCTCGCCCTAAGCGGCAGCGGGCTCTCGGTCGAGTGCGCCAGCCTGGAGGCCGTCATGGGCCAGGCCTTGGACCACCCGCACATCGTAAAGACGCTCATGTTCCTGGTTCGCCGAGAGGACGGGCCCATGGTTCAGTTTCGCGGTGACGGCAGAGTCCAAGGGTCTCCTGGTAGCACAGCGAGCGGTAGCGATGCCATCGGTGAGTTTTTCCTACAACAGGTTAGGTCAGCCGACCGGGTGGGAGGTGGGCGCGGCCGCCGACCCGCGGGTCAGGCCCTCAGCCTGCCGACCGCCAGCCTGGCCACAAGCAGCTTTGGGTCGGCATCGGGCCGCAGCCGGCTCAGCCTGCCTAGTGGGCCGGCGGGTGGCCAGGGCAGCACGGGACTGGGCTGGATGGAAGGCAGCATGACGGCGGGGGCGGCGGCGCGGTGGCGGGCAGAGATTGCGGGGCATCCCAGGGGCGAGGGTACGGCGGGCAGGGGCCAGGCGGCGGGGCCACGGTCTGCTACTTCCGCAGAGTCCGGCACTGGTTATCGGAGGCTAACGCTGTGCTCCAGTTCGGACCACTGGAGCAGCAGCAGTGCGCGGCTGTCAGCAGGTCTGCAACGCGGCAACGTGTCGTCGGCAGGCAGCGGCGGCGACGGCGACGGGGGCGGTGGCGGCGGGGGCGTGGTGGATGCGTTGCATGCGCCCAGCCACGCGTCTTCCAATGCTTCCCTGCCAGCCGGCATGGGCATCCTTGGCATGGGCCGACTCAGCACTAACCGCAGCGGCAGCGATGCACCCGTCGGTGGCACCGTGGCGGCGGGCGCCGGCTTCCTACCCGCAGGCCGCGGCGGGAATCAGCTGGAAGCGGTGCCGGAATCCGCCTCGCCATCAAACAGTGACACAAGCTTAACCGGGTCCCACGGGGCGCAGCAGCAGAGTGCGGATGATGTCAGTGCCGCCGGCTCCACCGCCGGCCAGGAGGCCCTCATCGCCAGTCCCTTCTCCTCCGAGCAACACTTCGAAAGCATGGGGGAAGGGACCAGCTCGGCAGCGACGCATCACACCCATGCCCAGGACACCTGTACGTTCCTCTCCAGTGCTATGCTGACCGGCCTGCAACAGCAGCAGCTCGAGACAACCACCGGAGTGAGCGACGCGGCGTTGGCAGAGAGCGGCGCGCACGTGCCGTTGACCACTGCATCGCGCCAAGGTGTGGGCCGGCTGGGCGGTGGAGGCAGCGCCGTGCAGAGCACGGGAGACAGCAGCACCGTTGGCGGCAGCGGCGGCGCCGGCGGCAGCTTAGGCCAGCTGTCGATGACCAGCAGTCAGGTGGCGGCGGCGGTGCGCCTGACGTCAGCGTCGGGAGTGTGGCGGCAGCGGCAGGGCAGTGCGGCGATTAGCGGGGCGGCGGCACTATCCCACGGAGTCCTGTTGGGCTCAGGGTCTTCCACGTGGCAAAGCGGTGCGGGATCAGGCGCAGGGGCGGCAACGCCTGGCTCGGACGACGCCGGCACGGCATCCCGGAGCGGCGGTCGCCGAGGCATGGCTGGCGCTATAGGGAAGGTGGCACCAGGGCGGCCGAAACAGCAGCAGCAGGAGCGGCAGCAGGAGCGGCAGGGACCCGCACCCGTGTCTAGCGGCCAGGTCCTTCCGCTGCGGCCCAAGGGCTCTGGGTGCTCCTCTCTGGCCAGTTCCGGCAGCCACCCCTCCGCCGCCCTGCTCTCGCCGCGCCCCCAGCAGCTGTTCTCACAGAGCACAACACCAAGGGTTCTGGGTCCTCCTGTGGACCGTGTTGCACGTGCCAGGGCCCCTGCTGGCGCACCCGGCCCCGTTGCCGAGGACCCTGCTGCTGATCAGGGCCCTGAGGCAGCTGCCGCCAGGGAGGCCCGCCGCCAGACGCTGATGCTGCTCACCACCGGCGCCAGCAGCAGCAGCAGCAGCACCGCAGCCGGCACCCCGCCCACGACCAGCTCCCGCGCCCTCTCCTCCGCGACCTCCCCGAAGCCCCCGCCCTCATCAAGTGGTTCGGCACCCCAGGCGCGCCAACGGAGCCACCTGCAGCAACCCCAGTCCCAGCCGCCCCGCAGCCCCCCACCGCGCCAGCAGCTCCAGCGCGCCGTGACCATGGCACAGGTTGCCACTGGCGCATCGAGGGCTCCTGAGTCAGCTGCGTCGTTATCCGCCTTTGCGGTCGCCTCGCAGCGGCGCGTCTCCTCGGGCCCATTCACCGGGCCAGGCGTGGCGCCGACAGGAGACGCCGCCGCGGGCACAGGTCCCAACCAGGCCGGCCCACTGGCCACCTCTCCCTCGGCTCCAACGGCTTCCACCGACGCCGCTCCTGTGGGCTTCCCTAGTACGGCGGCGGAGGCGAGTGCCGTACGGCACGGCGGCACGGCGGATGAGGTACCCCACTCCCACTCCCATCCAGCTGGAAGGGGCAGCAGTGTGCCTTGGGAGGTGCTGCGGCAGGAGTGCTACCCGGCAGAGAGGCAGGAGGGGCCGGAGGAGGAGGAGTTGCCGGCGGGTGTGGGAGGCGGATCGTTTTCGGACATCGACTCCGGGAGCGAGCTTATGGGCGCAAACATACTGGACAGCCCGCGGACGGCGGCGCGGGTCGCACGCGAGGTGGGTAGCAGGTTGTGCAGCAAACACTGTGCAACACCTGAGCTACCGGTTTTGCTGCTGAAACTGGGCTGATGCGCCTGCGGAGCGAGAAGCGCACAAATTATGACAGGCATCGGCATGTGCCTGTGTGGAGAGTGTAGCGCATGGGCACATACGCCCAGGTAAGCCGTAAGTCATGCTTACCCGAACGCGGCTCCGAGCGCAGCCCTGATGCCTGCCTGCCGGCCGGCCATGCAAGCTGTCAACAGACTCTTGAGGTCACGGCTTGTTCTGTTGCGCATGAAGGGGATCAATTCTGTTGCGCATGGCCCTAAATCAAGCAAAGGGCACCCTTCGCATGGGAGCAAGTCTGGCGCTTGCTTGCCCGTCATTGTCGCACGCAGGCCCGCAAGGCGGCAAAAGCTACATCAGCTGCCGTGGCCATGGCGGCGGCGGCCGGGGACCCCTCCGTGGGGTGCACCCTGGGGGCGCTTGGAAGCCTGGGCCTCCCTGGCGGGGTAGGGGCTGGGGCTGGCTTCGGAGCAGCTGGCCAGGGATCAACGCGCATGGGCGATGCAGGATCCGCTGCGGATGCAGGAACCGCAGGAGCCGTGTCCGAGGTGTGGATAGGTGGGTCGCCAAACTGAGCGCAGAGTCTGTGTATGCTGTTGCCCCTGGGACCTGGCTCATACACGTACGATGATGAACCCGCATATGTGACACGCCATAGTGTGTCGCATTCGATAGTTGTCGTACCAGGTCGGTAAAGCACAGCCGTCGACACGCGGCCGCCAGCCCGCCCAAGCTGTTGCAGCGATAGCAGCTCGTATTCCTGCGGTGGCTGCTTCTAATTAGTTATATTGGCTGCGACAGCCAGTTGATTCTGGTCTTGCTTACATGTGATGCCGCTCGCCATCCCGCAGTGATGGAGTACTGCGACCTGGACACACTGCAGGTGGGGCCGTGGCTTAGCCTGTCAGCCGGTGTATTATGGCAGCACGGGGGTTCTTGTACGCGCAACGTGTGCAGCACAACATGGCGTGATAGCGCGGCGTGCCACTGTGCAAGTCCTTAGAACCATGTTCACCCACCATCGCGGCTTTACGCTTTCAATTCGACTCGTTGCTCTCACGCAGTTGGCCCTCGAGAGGGGGCGCTTTGCGCTGTCTCCCGAGGCCCCGCTCGCCTCCTCCGCCGGCCCGCCCGCCGATCACGCCCTGGCGGCCTTCCCCAGCCTCGCCAGTAGCGGCGCCGCATCGCGCCCGATCACAGGAGGCAGCAGCAGCAGCGGCGTTGTCATGTCGCAGTCTGGAGCCACGGGGCCTGACGGACCCACGGGTCGGCACGGACACGTGCCAGGGGTCCGCCGCGTGAACATGCGTGCGCTGGTGGCCACGGCCCTGGAGGTGGCCAGCGCGCTGAGGTACCTGCACGACCTGGTGGGCGGGGCTGGCGGGCTGGCTGCCGTACATGCCGCGCAACGTCGTACTGCCGTACAAGCTGAAGGAACGGTTCTACGTGTGCACCAGACGCGCTACTTGTTGGATGCGTGACGCTCTGTGACGCTCTTTTACGCGCTTCCCGCCCGCGAGCCGACATGGTCGCCTGCATCTTTCACACTGTGAACCGTCAACAGGTGCAACCCGTCCTCCACACCTGCAACCCTTAACCCACAGGGCATCGTGCACGGCGACCTGACGGCCCGCAACGTCATGCTGGTCTCCCTGGAGCGAGCCCACGGCCACGCACACGCCCAGGGCGTCGACCTCCCCTCCAGCCCTGCCCCCAGCCCCAGCCCCAGCCCCGGCCACGTGCCCGCACCAGCCACGGGCCAGCCGCCTGGTGAGCCCGCCGGCACCACGCCCCGTAGCTACACCAGTGGAGATGCCGGCGGGGCCAGGGGCCCAGGTCCCCACCGTCACGCCGATGCATCCGGGCCCCGACACGTGTGCACCGTGACGCCCAGCGCCGCCATTCCCCGCATGCCCAGCACAGCTACCACCCACGCCAGCAGCACCAGAACCAGCACCAGCACCAGCATTGCTACAAGTACAGCTAGCGGAGGCCGGGGTGCAGGCAGCAGCAGCGGCAGCGCCAGGGTCCTGGCTGTGGCCAGCCCGGCCTCGGTGGAGCTCAACGCAGGTGCCGGGGCAGGGCTGAGGGCCGGGATGCTCCCTGGACGGGTCGCAGAGCAGGCGGATCGCCCGCTGCCGGGGGCAGGGAGTGTCAGGGCAGTGGGGGCACGGCCCGGCGCCGTGTGCGGCGGCTGCGGGCGCTGCTTCGTGGCCAAGGTGGCGGACTTCGGGCTGAGCCGCACGCTGGACACGCAGTCCAAGATCCTCACCAAGACCGTGGGGACGGTGCGTACGGTGGGGTGGCGCGTGGGTTCACACTGGCCCGCAGCATGGCCGTCGGGTCGTTGCTGCCAAACGCTGACTCATCTAGAGAGGAGGCAGGCCTTGCTTGGCTTTGCACGCTACTGGTACGGCGACCAGTGGGTGACGGAAGTAGTGGCATCGTGTGCTGGGGCCTGCAAGCACACCCCAATCCACCGCATTCTTCAGGTGACGGTCCACGCGCTTCCCTCCTCCCTCCTGGCCCCTTCCCCGCAGATCACGTCCATGCCCCCCGAGACGCTGCTGTCCGGCACCGTCAGCAAGGCGGCAGACGTGTACGCGTACGGGGTGGGTAACCCTACAAGTGAACGCAACACGGAGCGAGTACGTGTTCTCGATTGCCTGCCTACTGTAAACCGTGAGGACTGAAACGCTCTCTCCTTTCAATAGCTCAGCATAGCTCTCCAGTGCATTCCTCCGCGCGCTGGTGGTGTTCCTCGCCTTCCGCCACCCCCTTTCTGGGCCACCGCCACCGCCACCACTCCTGCCTGTTATCTTATGCCGTCGCTCTGTTCCCAACCCCACACCCCGTCTCCACCCCCATGTCGTACACCCCAGGTGCTTCTGTGGCAGATGTACACTGGGCAGCGGCCCTGGAGCGGCATGAACCACGGGCAGGTGGGTCGGTTCAGCACCTCGGCACCTGTGGCAATCAACGTCTTGTTGCAGAGCTTTAGCTGAACCTTCCCGCTAAGCCCTGCCGCTATTTTGTTTTTAAAAAAGCGTGTTCGGCCTATGGCCTTTCACTCTGTGCCCCATGTTCCCCTCCCATGTGCCGCTTGGTGCCCCCCTCCCAGGTCGTGTACAACGTGGGCATGAAGGGCCAGCAGCTGCCCTTCCCGCCCGACACGCCGCACGGCCTGCTGGCGCTCAGCCGGGCGTGCACGCGCAGCGCGGCGAGGGACAGGCCCACCTTCGCGCAGCTGCAGGTGAGGGGTGCGGGGGCGGGGTGTGCGTGGCATAGCGGGTACGTGTGACGCGCCGTCGTGTAGCTGTGGGTGAGGGTGGAGGCGGGGGCCGGCGCACATTGGCGCCTCCCCTCCTTTGCGCAGTTTATTCGTAAGGCTTAAACACGAAGCCGTGCCGTTTCATGTATGGTGGTGATCAGGTGTGGCGCAATGTGGCAAGCGCACTGTACAGGTACGAATCCGGGCACGGCCCTTGCCGTGCCCCCCCTCATAGTACCTAGTGAACAACGCAAGCGCATTGCGGCATGCAAGGCGTGATGCGTACCGTACCGGCAAGTGGTCGAGTCACTGAAGCATGTCCTGGACTGAGAGGTGTGAGCCGAAGAACTGACCCTGCTGTCCCGTTCCCCATTGCCCCCCAACAACAGCATCAGTTGGCGCAGCTGGCGACGGAGCTGGGGCTGCCGCTCGCGTAGTGGTGCCGGCCACAGACAGGACTGGTAATACACGTGGCTGGGTGTAGCCATACTCCCATAACCCCTTTCCATGTGCGCAAGTGAAAGAGCTGATCAACAAAGGGCATATTGGTACCGCGGCTGGCCGATGCAATTTGGCCGGTCAGTGGAGAAAAGGAATGGAAGGCACTGTAGCACAAGGCGCTCGCAAGTACACCATATGCGTTGTGTCGCGCGCACTTGAAGCACGTTGTGTGAGTTTTTGCAAAGAGCAAGTGCGCAGGGCTGGGCGCCTGTCCTGGTTGGCCTCGCTCCATCCGTTCGTGCTTCGGTGCCAAGGGTGTGTGGCAGGAGGGGAGCTTCCCTAGTTCGCATGCATGCATTCCCCCTTGCACGTGGTCTGTTACGGTCTGGTTATGTTCGCCTGCTTCGCGTGCTAAAGGAGCGTGCTACCTGCTATGCCGTGCGCTCGGGGTGTCGTTCAATCAGGGAAAGGAGTGAGAAGGTACAAGGAATGCGACCAACATTCTTGCTTACCGTGCGAAGCGCGCTCGGTCATTGGAAGGTAGATGCGACGCACGTCGTCGTGCGGCCTGTACTTCACGCAGGTTATTACGTCGCCGATTGCACAACAGAAATCTGTTGCTGCAGGCGGTCGGTTTGGCAGAGGTGGTATTCGCGTGGCTCAATACCGGTAGTGCTGCTGAGTGATGCGGCACGCACAGACGTACTGTAGGAGGGCCTACAAGAAGCACTACGGGGCAGGCACTGCTACGGGGTGTGCTTTCCCGACATCCTAGGAATGCCTCTTGCCTTGAATCACTAAGGCAGCCGATCCTGGCTTACACGTATACGGTAGTGCAGCAGCAGGATGCGGACTGTACAGAGCGTGCGCCGTACAGTAAGCTTTCTACCTCGTTTTCTTGTCCTTTTCTTTTCTCCAGGCAGCCACCACGTGCAGTGCCGCACAGTTCTGTTCTTAAGTGTACAGCCGTGCAATGAGCATTTGTCCATGCGTGGTGTACGGTACATGCTGTGCTGTGTAGAGTGAGTGTTCCTGGGGAGACGGTCAAGGCGGCGCTCTATCTAGGGCCTCGGCGGGACACGCTGCCTGTGCAAACAAGACGTACACTACTGTGTCTCGTAAACCGTACGAGTTGGGAACATGATGAGAGTGCGGAGCGTACATATTTCGAGTCCAGCGAGTATGGTCCTGGCGGCTTCATTTGTCCCCACTGCTGCAATGCTGTCCTGAGGCACGCACGCACGGTCAGCAGACATACCGTACGCGCGTGCGTGTTTGGCGGCCGTTGGCATGATGCCACGGTAGGTCGTCTTGCTACAGTGGGAGTTGCAGTCCCAAAAATGCGCAACTTGTGCATGATGGCACGCACTCGCTCTTCAGGCCTGTTGCTTGGGTACGCGTCCAGTGTGACCGTTACGGTAGTTGGCTTGGTGGTTTTGCGTTTTGTTTGTTATTAGCTGTTGCGTCATGCGGACCACGGACTAAGGCGGTGGGCGTACTGGCCAGGCTGTTGAAACGTCCTCCCCTGTTGCCATGTATGTTGAATGTTGGACGTGGGGAAACTTGGGAAACCAACCAGCACGATGCACGTGTCGCGCCCCACAGAGCTACGTAACGAGTGTACGACAACACGGAGGACTGAAACACGGCCTGCGTTGCCACAAGAACTACGTTTGTACAGTTGGGCGCCGCGCGGGAACCCGCTATGTCTCGCCTCCCAAACACACAACGGCGGCCTGCAACGCTTCCTTCCCACACACAGCGGCCACTCGACGTGCCGCACGCTGTAAAGGTCACTTCATCAAGGCACAGGAGCCAACGCCCACTGAATATTTGGCGGTTCCGTCCCTAATTGTGCACGGCACCCTGCTCCGTACCACTTTGCATCCTAGCCCGCCGGAGGGCAAAGCGGGCAGATTGCACGCTCTCCAGCATGGACTCTGCTCTGGGAACCCAAATGAAACCACGTGACCAGTCGCCCGTTTTGAATCGAACGTGCACCTAATCACACGCACCTTAAGCCACACCCCTGGTGAGCGCCATACGCCCCTGAACGAAGGACAAAAAAGCGCGACAAGGCGGCCACAGGGGCCGCCTGCTGCGCATCAGCCTCCGCACCCAAGCGCGGCGCAACCGTGCAACCCATATGCAACCACATGCACCTACATACCAGTACCACAGGCATCGCAGGTGCACGCCGCATCCGCACAGTAGCGTTACAGCACTCCTCAGTACCGGCAGGTCGCTCCCACCAGCCTGCCACACACCAAGTGCCCCACCAGCCTGCACCGGCACGCCCCATGCGCCACGCCCCACCCGCTGTTCATCCGCTGATGCCCTCTCACTCCGCACCCCCTGCTGCTGATTCCCGTCATACCGGACCCCATGCCTACCTACTGCTAAGTCCTCTGCTCATTCCCCTGTTGCCACAGCGACCCCTCACACCGTCCCCGCACACGACCCCATCACGTCAACCCCTCGCTCTGCATGGCCCTGTCCAGGAATTTCAGCACCGTTTCCGCCCCCGCAAGCCCTTCAGTCACCAGCGCGCCCTGCTCCACCAGCCACTGCAGCCCTGGCGGCGGAGAACCCCTCCGCCACGCGTCCCTCACCAAGCCGCGCATCCCCCACGGCACACCCAGCCGGCGCAGGGCCACCAGCGTGCCCTTATCGCCTTGGGCTGCTGCGTAGGAGTAGGGGGAGTTAAGGCCAAGCACACCGTCAAGGCACCCTGCGCGAGCCACCAGCCACTCCAGAAGCGCCTCGCAGCCGGACCCGGCCGCCGATCCAAGGACATCCCAGGGGTGCAAAGACTCCCAAGGCGCGCGCCCCGGTACCAGGTACTGCACTAGGGCCAGGTCGCCCCGCTGTACTGCGCCGAAGATGGCGTCTCCTGTCCACCCGGTGCTTCCCGCGCCCACCAGCAGCGGCACCGCCTCCAGCAGGCTGCTGCTGTCTTGGGGCGTGCAGCGAGGCCACAGCAGGAACACCTCGGCAGAGTGCAAATCGCAAGCGGACGTGCCCGCCTCTTCGGCCAGCCACCGGAGCAGGGCCATGTCGCCAGCGGTGGCAGCAGTGCGGTAGGAGGCGTCGGTGAACAGGCACCCGGCTTCCCGCAAGCACTTCGCCACCGGGATGCTCCTGGACTTCGCAAGCGCAGCCTGGGCGTTAAACCTTTGGCCGAACACCTTTGCTGGGCCGTAGGCCGCCAGAAGGAAACGCAGCACCTGCTCTCGGCCAGCCTCGACAGCTGCGGTTGCTACGAACGGCAGGAGTGCGTCGTCCGAGTCTAGCGGCGGGGCGCCACGGTCCTGGAGCCACTGCAGCTTTGCCAGCACGTCGACTGCACTCCGGGTAGATGCGTCACAGTGCAAATCCCAGCCGTCGTAGCTGCCATCGGAAGCCTGCGCAGGCAGCTCGCACCCCGCTTCGTCCACCAGCCACTGCGCCACGGCCAGGTCGGCGTGCTCCAGCGCTCTGAGAAGGACACTCTGGCTCTGCAGTTTGCAACCCCGCTCCCGCAGCCACCGCAGTCGGCCCAGGTCTCCCGAGCGGGCTGCAGCCACAGCGGTACTTTCCTGAAGGCTGCAGCGGCCGTGGTCTGCAGCAGCCAGCAGCCACTCCAGTTTGGTACTCGCATCCGGGGTGGACGACTGCGCGGCTGCGTCCAACACGTGCTGGTCCAGGACCGGCCGGCGGCTGCTGTCAACACCGCTGCCACTGCGGCTGCTCTCGCCGCCGCTTGCATTGCCACTTTCGCCGCCGCTCTTGCTGCCGCTTGCGCTGCCGCCTTCGTTGCTGCCACCACCTAAACCATCCCTGAGCGCTGCCCACACAGCCTGCAGCTCCGCCAGCCCGCAGTGCCGCGCAGCTGCCTGGAGAGCGCGGCCCAGGTGGATGAGCGCCGGGCAGTGGCGCAGCAGCCAGCCTAGCAGCTGCGGGTGGCCCGCCTCGATTGCTGCCAGCCCCGGCTGAGGCTCGCCGTACCATCCGCAGGGCAGGGGCTTACTGCTCTTCAGCATCTCGGGAAAGATGCTCGGCTGCAGCAGCGCCCATGCTACTTCAAGGTTCACCTCGCTGCCACTCACGGCGGCGACGTTGAGCAACCGCAATTTGTGTCTAAAGGGCAGCTGCCGCACGTGCTGCTGCCCTGCCTCAAGGGCCCAGGGCACGGCGTGGGGCGGCAGCGGCTGGGACAGGGAGGCGGTGCAGTGCTGGGGCCCGGTTAGGCCGTTGTGCGCATCCCTGCATGCCAGGCGGCCATTGAGGGCGCGGTCGTTTTGGGGCAGCAGGGAAAGGATGTGAAGCTGCACTGTTGTCGGCAGCTGCCGGTCTGGGTTGGTGCTGGTGCTGTTGGCATCGTCGCTGGCGTTGCTGGCGCTGAGAAGGCTGCTGCGGCGCTGCCACATCGATGAAGTAGACGTGGTTGGCTCAGCGGCCAGCGGCAACGTGCCCTACGCTACAGCTCAGGTTGCGATTGTCTGCGGCAAGGGCGGCAGCGGTTAAATGCAAGTTGACGGCCAGGGTTCTTATAATGAGCAACATGTATGAATTAGGGTCGTCATGGTCTCAATGCTGGTTAGCAAGCGCGATATGCTGCAAGATGCGACACGACCGCGAACGTAAGGTCTGTGCCCGGCTTTGCGATGCACCCGGCTTTGCGATGCGCCCAACAAGACTTGCCACGTCGCGGCGTCCCCGACGGCGCTACCCGCTGCTTGCCTCGCTCCTGGAACCCTAGTTCGCTAGTGAAGGGCGGCAAACCGGCAATCAAGTTCAGGCTGTAAGAGCGATGTGTCCCAGTGTAACACCTTGTTCATTTAATATCGTATCCATAAAGGCGAACGCCTCAAGAAGCGGATACACACGCTGCACCATCTTGCATCCTTGCCTCGAGGCTGCAAGGGTGTCATGCTGACACGTGCCAGATAGCAGTGCCTGCTGCACGCTCCGCACGCCGCTATTAGTGTCTGTAGATCCAAGTTGTAGCAACACATGCGCATTCGTCATTAACATAAGCAGGCTAACCGTGTCAAAGGAAGATAGGCAGTGCTGCAAGCAGCCCCCACAGCGCACTGCCCCACAGCCCACATCCCCCAGCTACCTGTCACTGTGTGTGTCACTGTCCCCTGCTGTCCACGCACGGCCGACCTGGCCATTAGCTGCTATCAGGCACCGCTAGCTCCTGCTGCTGTCGCTATTGACATTTGACATTTTATGTTACATTCCAGGTGGTGTGGCCACACGATCCTTACTGGTCC
>VFQN01002122.1_pt1 | contig 31533 bp, 31 predicted proteins | sample 3512371 | NCBI WGS metagenome assembly VFQN01 (sample SAMN10412370, study PRJNA504923) | tailings metagenome | isolation source: Replicate 2 from Balatoc abandoned mine | place: Philippines: Itogon, Benguet | collected 2017-08-28 | reverse complement strand
GAGGGAGGTGGTGGGGAGGGAGGTGGTGGAGAGGGAGGTGGCGGGGAGGGAGGTGATGGAGAGGGAGGTGGCGGGGAGGGAGGTGGTGGGAGAGGGAGGTGGTGGGGAGGGAGGTGGTGGAGAGGGAGGTGGCGGGGAGGGAGGTGGTGGAGAGGGAGGTGGTGGGGAGGGAGGTGGTGGGAGAGGTGGTGGGACGGGAGGTGGTGAGAGAATTGGTGACAGAGGTGGTAGTGGTGGTGGTGGTGGTGGTGAGAGCGCTGATCATGGTGGTGGTGGTGAGTGAGGTGAGGAAGGTGGTGGTGAATGTAGTGGTGGCCAGGGAAGTATCGTCCAGGGAGGCGAGGCGGAGGATGGACTGTAGTTGGGGCGGTGGCGCGTTGGAGTGAGTCGTTGACATGCTGACGCCTTGGCTTGACGTGGGGGGATGCTGCGGGGAGGTGGATGGACCTGGCGCAGAGCTTGCACAGCGGCGGCGGGGGTACAAGACCGCAGGCCACGGTGGGGAGGAGGTGGGTGTTGCGGAAGAGGTACGGGTGGTACTGGGTGGTGGGGGGCGGTGAGGTGTGGGAGAGGAGGGCACCGTGGTGGTAGGCCGGTTGGGCGGTGCCGGCCGATGCTGCTTTGCGGATGGCTGGATTGCATGTCTGGGGCAGCTTATTAGGTACCTTATTGTCGGAGATGGGGTGTGTGGAGGGCGGGGAGCAGCGGTAGAGGGTTCGGCGGTGGTAAGGGGCGTGGGCAAGGGGGGCAAGGGAGGAGGGCCAGACGGGAGGCGGGAGTGTAATTGATACGAGGGCCGTCCCCCTTGCAGAGATGTCATTAAGACTGCCGGCGCCGCAGTGCTGCGGCCTCCACGCTGCCTGATGCCTGACCTGCAGCTGCTGCGCCAGCTGTCGGCGTGCGGTAAAATAGACCTGGAGCCGCGCGCCCTGTGCACGTGCTAGCTGAGGGCCGGGAAGCAGGCTAGGAGATTAGGTCCGGCGCTGCCGCCCCTCATGCGCCGCTCCCCCATCGGTCTGTTGCTCCAGCCTATGCTGCACGCTGGCCTTGCACCTGCTTCGGCGGCGGCAGAGGACGTCGAGGGGGAGTGGGGAGGTGAGGTAACGGAAACACTACTGCTCCTCCCTCCTGCAGTGACGCCGCAGCAGTACACGCCGCAGTACGACTGCGCCCTCCACTCCGTACTGCTGCTGCTGTACGTCCCAGACACCGCCGCTGCGCTGCCGCTGCGCTGCCTGCCTACGCGGCCTGCATCAAACATTGCTAGCCGCCTTCCTGCCTGCCGTACGTGGATGTACCGCCTCCCGAATGTTTCAGCACCCTCAGACCGCCATGGCGTGCACGGGTATGGTGACGGGCCGCGGGGGCAGGGTGTGGCCCATGGGCCCCACCATGATGGGGCCCAGCGAGGGCCCGGGCCCCAGGGCGGGACCCAGGCCCAGCCCCGGGCCCGGCCGCACCTCCTCCAGCGCCAGGGGGTTGACAACCACCTTGAGGGCCGTGTGGTCGAAGGGCTGTGGGTTATGGGAGATGGAGGAAAGGGGCACGCAGGATCGGATTTTGTGTTGGGCTGATGATTGTTTGGCCGAGTAATGCACTACGCTCAAAGCGCTGGACATTGTGGAGCGGGGTGAGACGAGCGTTGGGGAGCATGGGAGTGGGCGGAGCCAACGAGAACCCCACCGGCTGCCAGGGACCACACCTAACACCTGACCACCCTACCGTTTTCACGCCACCCCGCCAAGCCCGGTAGCCACGCTGCATGGGCACCCGACATGCGCCGTCCCTCACGTGTTCTGGACACGGCCTTCCTGCACGCGACCCACCGTGGAGCGCTCGAAGTGGTTGAGCACCTTGATGGGCCACACGCGCGTGAACAGCGCGGCGAACAGGAAGAAGAATATCGGCAGGATGATGCGGAACAGCAGGTTGAAGGCGTGGTGGTGGTTGGCCCACTGGCCGCGGCAGATGGGCACCTGCGGAGTCGGTGGTGGCCCGTAGGAAGGTGTAGGGAGGTCAGCAGCAAGAGACATCGCGTTTAGGACGTGCTAAGAAGCCGGGTCGTCTGTGCTTGGGATGGTTCACCTCCCCGCAAGCCTGCCACAGCCCATGCACCTGCCTGTCGCTCACTCCTTGGTTTGAAGCAAAACTGTACACAAGTAAGCCGTTCACACCAGTCATCCACCACGTTACAAGAGGACGCCAGCCGCCCCTGCTAGCCCCTTCCCTGTTTTCGTCCCAAGCCTTAAGACGCGCCGATGCCGCTCCCATCACGGCCTCGACCACCAACCCGCGAGAGCTGCGGCAACCCGCCTCACTCACTTGTCAGACTACAATAACACACTCAGCCGCCTGGCCTCACACTCTGCCGCCATATGCCGGTCCCCCACCAGGCGCCCAAGCGCGCTTTCCGTTGCTATGCCAGCGTTTGCTGCACGTGTTACTGCCCCCTGCTATCAGCCGTGCAGTCACCCACCAGGTACAGCAGCGTGCTGGCCACGAAGGCCAACGTGAAGGCGATGCCCGTCTGCCGCGCGCAGCGCTTGACCTTGTCGGCGCCGGCGTCCGCGATGGGCACAAACTCCTGCACGTACTGCTGCGTGAAGGGCCACTTGATACACACGGACACCTGGGGAGCAAAACGGGAAGTAAGTGTGTTAGGGATGGGCATGAGCGTGTCTGGAGGAATACAGGGGTGCACGTGCTGCAGCGTGGGAAGCCCCTCCGTGCATACACACAGCGGAGGTTGGGGTGGGGCACGAGCGAGCACTGACTACGGCTTAAGGCGGGTTAGGGCAAGCATATATGTGTGGACAGGACAGGGAGCCGGCAGGCAGGGCAGGGATCTTTGCTCCGGTGTGATTCAGGAAATTCGAGTGCAAGGATCGGGCTGCAGCACCAAGCCATGGTGGCACGCCGGACGCCGCAGATGTGGAACGTACGGTATGGTATGTGTTACACGTGGCAGTTACCTGCCCATACGAGCCGTAAGGCCCAAGGGCTACCACGTGGGACACGGACGCGGAACCAAGCGGTACGATCCCGGCCCAGGCACCGCATCCTGGCTTACGGCCGCGCTGCTGGCTGCGCAGGCGCTCACCAGTGCGAAGGTGGCGTATGACGCGTTGGTCATGAACGGCAGGTACTTCCGTATGTCCTGCTCCTGGTCCTCCAGGTACGACACGCCCAGCAGTACGGCGTTGACCGTCAGCATGACCAGCTCAAGAAGAAACGGCCAGGTCTGGCGTGGAGGGGGGTGAGAATGTGTGAGAACGTATCACTTGACACACCGCGCTGGCAACGGGGCAGGGCGCAAGGGTTTAAACGCCACAGAAGCGGCATAGCGAAAGGGGCTGCGAGCAGTTTGACTGTAAGTGTTGCGTGCTGGGTCTTCAGGGGCGGTCAGGGGATGGCGGGTTGAGCTTACGAGAAGCACGGGCATGAAACTGCCTATTGTCGCCCTAGAGGATCAGCATCGAGGGGCTGGGTGACGGCGGTTGCGCCCCGTGGGTCATATGTGCCACCCAAGACTGGTTCCTCAGACCTAGGCGTGCCTTGCAAAGTGCCTTACATGCTCTCGGCTTACCCTGTATCCTCTCAGAATCTTGAACACCAGGCCCAACAGCAGGATGCCGCCGGAGAAGGCCGTCCCCAGGATTAGGGCCAGATGCAGGTTGGTGTCGTGGATGGCCGTCACCAGCGTATACGGTATAACCGGCAGAAGCACCGCATTGACGCCAATATTCTGTGGGCTGCACGGCCCAGGGGCTACTGTGTAGGTATCGGCGACGCGTCCGGCCCCAAACATGGTGATTCGCGGCGGTTTCTCAAACGGTGGACACTGTCGGCGTGAAGAACGGTGCAGACACTACGCAAAAGGAGATCTACAGCTACCGCGAGATGTGGGACGCGGGACAGAAGAGCTTGTGGGGAAACGAGGGTGTTGGATGAGGATTTGGACTAACCGCGCGCGAGAGGGCACGCCGTGGTGGGTCGGCGGCCTGCTAATTGTATCTATGATATAACCTCCTGTTTGAAACTGCATTGAGCTGTTCAGAAGTCTGTATAGGTTCTGCATTCGCACGATGGGCCGGCGGTTGGTAGCTACTGACGCGTTGACCATTACAATTGGCGAACTCCGGCGCGGCAGGTGTCGCAGTTTGACTGCTAGCTATAGATGTCTAGATTATGGGAGCCCGTCAGCAAGGCGACCAAGAAGGCGACCCTGCATGGCCGAGCCCGTTGAGGCACGTGCAGTGGGCCAGGGCGCCTGCAGTGGGCTGCTGCTTACGCCTTGCCGCCGTTGCTTTCTTGCTCCTGTAGGATAGCGACATCACAGTGAATGAACATGTACACGGGCAGGTGTTTTCGGGACCAGAGGGGATAGACCGATAGAGTAACCACGCCAGCTGGATTGGATTACCGGTATGTCATCCTTGCTCCCCTGGCACGCCGTGGCTCAGTTGTTGAACGAGCCCCTGGCAACCCGGCAAGTCCTATCCCTTGAAGGCGCTCGCTACCTAGTACACTTGCCTTTGATCCTCACCAACCCCAGTATCTGCCTGGACGCCGGGTGCCAAGGCGCATTGGCGGACGTGGGCGGACAGGCATGCAGCAGGTACGGTAACGGGACTTGGCAAGGCAGCTGACAGGCAACGAGCTTATTGCTGAGCTCCCTCGCGTCCCCAGGTTGCGAACCCAAGCTTTCGCTTCCTCCCCAACTACTTGATACTGTTGAACTGTCTTACATGTCTACATACTGGTGTTGGGAAGGCTGCTGGCATGCTGCTGCTGGCAGGGCGGCAAGGATCTGGGCAGGGGTACGGTACGCGCCTACCGTATGGTGCACTGCCAGCATGGTACCGGTACGCAGCTGGAATGGCGGACGAACGGGAAGTTGGTGAGGATATGAGTATCTGGTCACAGGTAAGAGCGCGTGGGAGGTGCAACATGTGCACTGCGAGCCGTAGCGTCGACGGCAGGGGAGGTCCGTCGGCGGGTGCACGGGAGTGGCATTGCCATGATCTCTGGCAATCCATTCGCTTCACGACGATGACTTTACGTTACCATGTCATTTATACCGCCTCATTGCAACCCCGCAACTGACACTCTCGGGCAAAACGAGCTTTCCTTTGCACGGGCAGTGGCACTGTTCTCTCTGGGCTGCCCTCCCTGCTTACAGACGCACACGAGTCATTTGGGTTCAGTCCTTCCGTCCTTCTTAATACTTGCTGTAGATCTAGACATAACGGCACTTGCGTGGCCCATGCGCCGGCAGCCAGCTCACACTCGCAGTTAGGCCGAGCTTCTTGAATCCATCCCGAGGACCTATAGACTACCGATATGGTGCACGTACCCTTCTTCGGTATCGACCTTCCCGAGCCCAGACTCGGGGCGGTCATCCCAGACACTGTCTCCGCCATCGTCAATCTCAGCCATAAAGCGATTTTCACTGCACAGGATGCCCTCTTATCTCCCGGGCAGCGGGAAAAGGAGCATGCAGAGAACCAGGAGCAGTTCGAGGCGCAAATACCCCGGGAATTCGACAGGGTCAGGAAAAGATACGCGGAGGGTAAAATAGTCAACAGCGAGCAGCTTTCAAGTGAGCTGGAGGATGCATCGTTTGACTGGTACCGTCGGCAGCTGCGTGTCTCCGTCCTGGGCGAGACGGACGATGAAATGGAGGATGTGGCAGCGCGCAAGCTGGGTTTGCAGAAGCCTAGCGCGCTTGCAGCGGTGCAGGACGAGTTCTTAGAGCAGCGAATTCGCGAGGCAGGCGGGGTGGACATGCTGGCGGAGCTAAACGACGCGGCGGTGCGGCAGCTGGCGCTGGAGGACGAGCGCAAGCAGCGGCAGCTGACCGCGGCGCGGGCGGAGCACATCAGGGAGCTGCGGCAACAGGTGAAATCCTCGCAGCAGCAGGCGGTTGGAACGTTGACCAGCGCCACAGGCGGGGCGCTGCTGGCGGTGCTGCTGTGCAAGGGTCTGGCGGTGGCGCTGCGCAAGGTTCTGCGCGGCAAGAAGCCCCCTGGGCAGCGGCCAACGCAGCAGCCCCGGCGCCCGCCCTCCCAGCAGTCCACCTCGCAGTCGCAGCAGGAGCTGGCGGCGCTGCAGGCGCAGGTGCTGGCGGCACAGCAGCGGCAGCGGCAGGGGGCGGCAGCGTCTGCGACAGCTTCCACCACTGCCGCAGCTGCGGGCAGCTCCCGGGCAGCCCAGGCGGCGCAGGCGGCGTCGGGCGGCAAGGCGCAGGCGGGGGCGAAGGAGGCTGCGGGCAAGGACACGGCGGCGGCTGGGCGCAAGCCGCGCGCCCCGGCCAAGAAGCGCTAGGGGGTAACGGCGGCGGGGCTGGCGGGTGGCATGCGTGTGTGGGCAAGGAGGGGAGGCGCCGCGCGGGGCTGCGGACCTCCGGGGCGACGGCGGCGGGTGTGGTGTGTGCAAGGGGAGGCGCCGTGCGGTGGCGGCATGTGAACGGGGGCAGGGGTGTGCCCGCGTCACACGGGGGGGCGCCGAGGACGCTGGCGTGTGTGTGGAAGCTTGTTGTTTTCGCGTCGGGGCGTGGCTTGTGTGTAGGGACGCACTGGACCGCGGGAACGTCCCGTCCTGTGGCCGTGGTGCATGGTGGTGGGCGGTGTGGCCTTGGCCCTGCGGGGCATTGGGGCGCTGGAGGGAGGGGGTTTGCTAGGGAAGGAGCTGAGGGTGGGCCGATCGCCACCTGAGCTTGGAGGAGAAGGGGGCGGACAAGCCGGACGGGGAGTGGACACGTACATGCATGCTCGCGTTGTAGAGACGGCTGCGCAGGCTGTAGGCTGCGCACAAACGCAGACGGCACAGGTCAAGTAGGAGGGGGGCTGTTGTGGGAAAGCGCTGACAAGGCCCACGCTGCTTTGGTTTCGTAGCGACAGGCACATGGGGTACGCGACAGTGCCCTGTCAAGTTGTGGAGGTCCAGTGCCCAAGGTCCTTGTCACACTGCGCTGCGGGGCTTTCGTGCAAGCTGCAGCAGGGGCGGTGGAGGTCCATGGTGCAGGCTGCAAGTTGCTGTTGTTGCAGGATGAACGAAACGCTGTCTAGCCTTCGTAACAGCACTGCGATAAATGCGTGTTTGCACCCGCTGTATAAGTGCGGCACTGCGGTGGGTATGGACCGGTCTAGAACAGCGTGTTGCTGCGGAGGGCCACGTGCGGCCACTGCGCTGTCTGTACGGCAAGATGGCAGGCCGCACGCCGTACTGCAGTCCGCCAGGCTGTCTGCGTCGTGCCGCAGCAGGCTTTTTGAAAGCGGGCGTGTTGCAGTCAGTCCGTGTCCATGACAGGCCCACAGCCTCCCTTCTCATGCACCATAACGCACCTGCCTCCAACCAGTATCAGCGGCAGCGGCACTGCCGGGTACGGCACTGCGCATCGCCAACCGACGGGTGCCTGCCACACTACGTACGTCTTGTCTTGGCATAGAAATGCAGCAGCCGAAACATGCAGCAGCGTACAGTAGCCGAAACATGGTCTCTCAGCAGATAAAAGGCCCAAGAGAAGGGGCACCCTGGTAATATTTCTAGCAGCGGGTAAGGCTTTCGTTGCAGCACCTTGCTGCAGCCACGCGCGGCCCCAGTTCCGGACACGAGTGTGAACCGGGGCAACACCAACAACCTTCATGCACGGCACGGCTTTTGCTTTAGACTGGCACAACAACCTTCATGCCCCGGGGCCCCGAACGCCTCCTAGGCACCCGGAGTAAACGGTAACCCAGCCTATCCCTCCACTTCATCACAACGTAACACCCAACGGCAGGCCGCACGCCCACCATGCATCCCTGCAATCCCGCCCACTTCCTTCCCTTTCCCCCATCTTCACAACCTCCCGGCCCCGCCCTTCCACTGCCTCCTCGCCTCCGTCCCCACCCCCGCTACCTCCGCGCCCCCAGCACCCGTGCCGCCACCGCCTGCGCCGTGGCCTGCGCCGCCGCCTGCGCCGCCTGCTGCTGCGCCATGAGGTTGGAGGCGCTGCCGCTGGCGGGCAGGTGCCCCAGCGCGCCCGCGCCGCGCGCAAAGTCTATGCGCGGCGGGGCGCCGGCCGCCTGCTGCTGTTCGCGCAGCTTGGCGCGCCGCTCCTGCTCCCGCTCCAGGGCGCGCAGCAGCCCCTCTGCGTGGGTTGCATGAATGTCGCGCCAGGCCAACTATCAGGAATGTGCTATAACTCACGTGACGGGGAGCGCTGGGGCATGGCATGCATGGCTCGTACGAGCTCTGTGCCACACCCCTGCCCGCAAACTATAACGAGGGTTTAGCATGATGCAGCTACCCCAGAGTTCTTACCCTTCCCTTTCCATCGCCCTTCAACCCCAGGTTGCCCTGACCATACCGGCATGCAGCACCACCCCACCTGTTGTGTTACCTGCCGACAACACCCCGGGTCGAGCACCTCCGGCGGACAAGCCCTGCTGTGCCCCCCATGCTCCCATCTCCACCCCATCACGCTGCAATGCCACGGAAGCAACTACGGCCTGTCACATATTGCAATACCTTTAGACCCCACCCCACCTGCCGTGTCCTCCGCCGGCAGCGCCCCCGGGTCGAACACCTCTGGCGGGAAGGCGCTGCCGTGCTGCTGCACCCCGAAGTGCTCCACCAGCTTCTGCAGGAAGTCGGGGTTGCGGAAGGCCTTCCGGTGGCAGATCTGGTCCGTCAGGCAGATGCCGCGGCTGCGCAGCGCCGAGTGGAACTGAGCGAACTTCCGCTGCGGGGCGGGGAAGTGTTGGGGGAGGCGGGGAAGATAAGGGGGCACAAACGGTTGAACAAGTCTGAATTTGGACAGCAGGCAACCAGCAAACAAGGAGGGGGCTCTGTCCAGCGAGAGAGCAGCTGTTTCAAGATGGGGCAGGTTCCAGGAAGCTTCAGCGCTCGTTAGCTAGGTGGTTGTGTGCACGCGGCCCCTTCCAGCAGCGCCTGCCCCCCAGCCGCCTGCTGCTGACAGACCCAAACTGCGTCCAGCACGGCTGAGACACAGAGGTACTTAGAACCGGTACCGGTACCTCTGCTTGGTGCCCTCCAGCCCTTTGAGTTGGCCGCTGCCCCGCCCCGCCCCATCCCACCCACTCCGCTCCACTCCACTTCAACCCGCCGGCATCCACCCCGCTCAAGTCCTACCCCACCTCACCCCAATCGGCCCTCACTCCGCCTCCACTCACATCCCATGGCCACCGTACAGGCCGTGCCCCCTTCGAGTGCCCACCGACACGTTCTCAGGCACTTCCACGCACCGCCACCACCGCCACCACCACCTACCATACGTAGCCCATACACCATCAAGACCAAGCTCCTTCCAACAACGGGACGGCTTCCATTCAGACTAGCCAGTACTCATAGCCCATGGCTACCTGCACAATCCTTCCTGAAACTGTTCTCATCCTCGCCCCCTGCCCCCGCCCGTGCTGGCCCCTCCGCCCGGGCGTGCCCTACACGCGCACAAGACCACTGCGACTGAAGGCGCCCCAGCAGGCGCCCCTCCAGCCTCCGCCCCTGCTCCTGCACCTGCCCTAGACCTCGTCTCCGTCTCCCCAGTCCTCTGGCGCTGTGTATTCCCTGCTTTCCATGGCTGCGCTGATGGGGGGCCCACCCTCAATACGGCGCTGCACAACAGCGAACCGTCCTCGAACACCTCTTACCCAGGCTTATTAACCCACCTCGCTCCCTGCATTCTCCCGCCCCGTCCCCCCTCCCCGCCGCACCTGCAGCGCCTCCGAGCAGGGCTCCGGCAGCGGCTCCCGCAGCTCCGGGGGCAGCCGCGTGAGGGGGCTGGCCGCGGCACCGGGACCCGGGGGCGCGCCCGCGGACCCGGCAGGCTGCTGGCCCGCGCCTGGGGGTGGGGGGGATGGTGGTGGTGGGGGGACATGGTGTGGCAAGTGGGGCCCGGGGGAAGGTCAATGCAGTGGAGGTCGGGGTTAGGATAGGGTGACCACTGGCAGGGGCTTAGCAAAGGCGGTGAGCGTTAGCTTGCGAGTGTGGGCTGTGGAGGGAGAGAGGGCTATAGTGGGACTGCTCTTGCTGATAGCTGACGTGCGGTGCGGGTGTGCGACACGTGCCTCGTTCCAAGAGCGAAGTAGGTCAGGTGTGCGCAGGGTGCGGGTCGGCGGCGGGGTGCGTGGGCGTGCGCAGCGGTGGCTGCAGGCCCGGCAACGCAGGTCGCGATGCTCACCGGTGTCTCCCGAGGTGGCAGCGGTGGCGCTGGGGGACCTCCGCTGCTGGTCGCCCCCCTCCGCCTCCCCCTCCCCAGGCTGCGGCCGCTGCAGCCCCAGCGGTCCTTGCCCCTCCTCCTCCCCGTCCCCGAAGTCTATAGACTCCCGGCTGCGGTACATGGGCAGCAGTATCCCTGCAGCGGGAAGCCATGGGTGTTTTACAGGGCGATAATGGACATTTTGTGAGGCACGCGGGGCCGATGGGAGCTGCAGCGTCGCTATGGGTGGCAGGTGGGTGGGTAGAGGGGAAACTTACCGCCTCCAGCCGCTACGTCTTGCTGTGCCTGTTCCTGATCCGCCTGACGGCCGTGGTCTTCCGCTCCGCTGCCGCTGCTTCCGTCGGCGCCTTCCTCATCCTCGTCGCTGGCGTATCCGCCGAGGCCCAACGCTCCCACGCCACTATGTTTTCTTTTCATCGCTGTTCTCGTATTGCAGTACTGCTAGTTGAAGGTAAGGGTGCTAGGCTGGTGTCCAAGTAATCTTACTGCAACTTGGGTGCTGACAGCGGACACGAGATATTTATGACAGGTTGTGCTTTTAATCAACGAAGATAAGTGGTGTATCGCTGTGTGGCTCGGGTCTTAGTCCACCAGTCAACCAGTTCGCGGAACCTGAGCTACAAAGGACTGTATGATAAACATTATTGGGACATACCTAATGAGGACAGACAGGTACAGCGACACGCCCTTGTAGTGGGAGCTCACCAAACCCCGTAACCACCTGGCATGGCACGACAGCACGGACAGCGTGTGTGCCGGCAAGAGCGCCTCAGCGCACTTGCCATTAGGTGCTTAGGACGCTAGAACAGAATCGATGGGGACCACAGAAGGCTAAGCGGACAACCTGCCGCCTTGTAGCCCACAAGCCACAACGCACAGGACGGAGGTGCAGGCGTTCAGCCGTCAAAGCAGCAGGTAAGCACCCAGCAGCACCCAAGCTCGGGCAGCACTTTGCAGGATCAGACAGGAACACTGAGTCACCGACAGCGAGAAAGATCAGGCATGTGTTCTAACTGTTGCATTCTGGTCGCAACCAGCACGCATGGCCCGGTCCTTGCACCACGGCACAGTAGCCCCCGCTCCTGCACTCACCACTCATGCTCACACAATTTACCCTACAATACACAACTTACAGCTTATCGTCATCGACTTGCCACTCTCCGGACCTGCCATGCCTCGCTGCGCTCTGCCTGTTACTCCTGTATGCCTTTAACTGTACAAGGCTCATTAGCCTACATCCCGCACCGCATCCGCTACACAACTTACAGCTTGCCATGGCTCCTTGCACCTGCTGGGTTATGCTCTCCATGCTCCGCTCGCATGCCAGTAACCCTTCCAACAGTGATCTTTACAGCTCAATACCACCTACTATCACGCCTTCCCCTCACCTACTGCCACATATACATCTGCGACCCTACCTGCACCATGTCTTGCCTCACGCGGCCGACCGCCGCTCGACCCATTCGCTAAGTCCTGTTTCTGCAACATGCAACAGTGACTGCTGGCCCTGTCCTCCATAATCCTGCACCTGCCTCTGCCTCTGCACCTGCAATACACCTGATTAGCACGTTGATCATCTCTCTCCCCCGTCAATACTTGAAACCCAGCATACATGCAACATGCACTTGCCCACAAGCCCGCAACGCCTCTCGCGTTCGCCGTCACAACGCTCATTGCTAACCCGCCCGCTGCGCGGTGCACATGATGATGCCGCTACCCTACGGCTGCTGCTCCCCGGCAAGGTCAGCGGGGGCTCACTGCCGACAGCACACAGCCGGCGCGCCGGCGGTCCCGCGAGCGGCGCTGGCGGTCCCCCGGTCAGGAGCTGCCACCACACGCCAATGGCCTGACCTGGGGGCGGGGCAGAGCAGCAGACCCGCATGTTGGCGGCAGGGGTAGCAGGAGGTACTGCCGGAGGCGAAAAGTCCAGGCAACCTGCGGGAAGCTGCAGTCAGGAAGGCTTCACATAAGCTCAGGTGCCGAACAGCACTCAGCTGGGGCCTCGGCGCAATCGCTAAACGCGCCACTGGCATAACTCGCTTACCCGCCAAGCCTGGGCTCCTTTCACTGTGGCGCATTCTGTTGCTGCCGCTGCCGCTGTTGCGCCGGCTTTTGCGGCTGGTGGCTTGCCGCCCGCAGGTGCCTCAGCAGGCCGGCCGCGGGTGCCGCCGGCGCCCTGGCCCCCACCGCCCCCATCGCCGCACCCGCCGGCTGCTGTTGGCGCAGGGGCAGGGGCAGCTGCGGCAGGGCGCCCAGCGTCGCCAGCCGCCGGCCGCCGCCCGCGACCCCTGCAGTAGGACCAGCGCAGGCGCCGCCCCCTGCCCCCGCCCCCAGCTGCCGCACCCGCTGCTGCCAGTAGCTTGCGTCCAGGATGCCGGCCGCGCCGACGCCCACGCCTGCAGCGGCACGGCACGGAGCCCCGCCTGCGGCCGACCCGGCAGGCTGCGCCGCGGCAGCCGCTGCGCCAGGCCCAGCCCACGGCCTAGCCCCGATGCCTGCACCTGCCGCGGCGTTTGCGCCGGCCTGGTCAGCACGACGCTCGGCGGCGGCCGCCGAGAGAGGGGCGCCCACGCCAAGGCATGGGCCTTGCCCCTGGCCCTGCGGCCCTGCTATGTCAGCCGCCTCCCCCTCAGCCACTCTCCACCACTGATGCTCCTGCTCCCTCTCCCGCCTCGCTCTAGCCGCTGTGACACCCAAGCCGACATGCGCCTTGCCCAACTTCCGCTCGCCGAGCTGAGCTACCGAGAAGCTGCCCCCCTCGCTGTCGGCCCCCCTGCTGCCCTCAGCCCGGCTGCCCTCACCGGACCCACCCCACGACTCGCTCCCTGATCCAGCCCCATCCCAATCCCCGCCACACCCCTCATCACCGCTGCCCCTCTCGCTCTGGCTGTCCTCAAACCCACTTAATTCCGCGGACTCTCCCCCGTGGCCCCCACGGCCACCTGCCCCCGCCCCCTGGTCCACATGACCCTGTTGCTGCTGCCCTTGCTGTTGCTGCTGCTGCTCGCCTGCAGCCGCCCTGCCTTCAAAGTCAGCCAGGTCCAAACGCATGAACAACACTCGTCCGTCCGACAGCCGGCTCAGCAGCGCGTGCGCCTTATTGGCCATGGCCAGGTCACGCAGCAGCCCGCCAGCGCCGTACAGCCGGGGCTTGAAGGCCAGGTCGTTGTGTCTTAGCATGTACCTCTTGAGCTGCTGCCCCCGGCCCTCCAGCTCTCGCACCAGCGCCTCCAGCCCCGCAGGCCCCGCCGGCCCCAGCCGCACCCCAATGGGCACCGCATGGACCACAACCTCCACCGTGTCTCCGTCCCGCTCTTGCTCCTGCTGCTGCTGCTCCTGCTGCTGCTGCCCTTGCTGCTGCCCTTGCTGCTGGGCCCGCAGCACTGCCAGAGCCCCTATCCTCAGGCTGATCGCTTGGCCCACGCTAGAGCAGTTGGCCACCCTCGCCATCCTCTCCTGCGGGCTCAGGCAGTCCTGGCCCCGCCGCTGGGGGCCATGGCCGCGCCAACGACTCAGGCCCCGCTCCCAACCCCGCTCCTCGGGCAGCAACACCACCCGGCCGTCCCTCAGCCGCGCCACGGTGCCCCGGGAGCTCGGCCGCAGCCCCAGCCGCCTGACCAGCTCTCCAGCCCCCACCAGCACCATGCTCCGCGGGTTGCTGTACCTGAGCTCCAGCTCAAACCTCTCCAGGCACCCCTGCTGCTCCTGGCCCTGCCCCTGCCCCTCCTGTCCCTCAGACCCCTCCTGCCCCTCCTGCCCCTCGCTGTCCACCAGCTGCTGCAGCCTGACCACCGCCGCACGGCACCCCCCGTCGGACGTCGCCACCGCCCCCTGCCGCGGCACGTGCAGCTGCACCATGGCGACAGCAGCGAGGCCGGGAGAGGGGCAGGCGGCCGCCGCACTGGGCTGCTCGCTCCGCTGCCGCCGGCTCTGCTGCTCGGCCCCGCCTTGTGCCCCTCCCAGCTCCCCCTGCCGCTCCTGCCCCCCTTGCCGCGCCAACACATCTGCGGCCTGCTGCGGCCACAGCCGCCTCACAGCATCCACCCTCACCCGCAGCTGCCGCCCTCGGAGCACGCAACCATTGCTGTAGGGGTGGAACACCGCGGGCGGGCCGCCCCAGCCCTCCTCCCGGCCCTGCGCCGCCTGCATCGCCGCCGCCGGCCCCTGCTCCTGCTCCTCCCCCTCCCCCTCGCCACACACCTCAAACCTATAGCACCCATTGGCCAGGCGGTGCAGCCGAGCCCTGGCCCTCCTCCCCATGCGGGTCTCAGCCGTCAGCCGGTACGCCCCAGACAGCTGCCATTCGGTGGTCTTGCGGAAGTACTCCACCGCCAGCTCATACGCCACCAGTGGCCCTGACACCCTGCTGGGACCGGCACGCCCATCCTGAACGTCCCCGCCCGCTGCCCTCCCCTCCCCGTCACTCCCATCCTGACTTCCCACGCCCGGCTGCCCCGCCCCTGGCGCCCCAGCCCCCTCCCCCCGCGTGCCCCCGGGCCCCGGCCTCGCCATCACCACCAGCAGCTGCGGCAGGCCCATCCACGCGTCCGGCCCCACAGCCGCCGCCTCCCCCGCCTCCCCCGCATGTGCCACGTGCGGCCAGTGCCGCCACACAGCACGTGACCGCATGGCCAGGGAGTTGGCTTCCCGACGCACGTGCAGCGGCGGATCCGGCACCCCTGACGCGCTGTCTCCCACCTGGTCGTCTCCCCCTTGTCCCTGGCTCACGGCCGCCAGCTGCAGCACCGCCCTGCCCTCGCCGTCACGATGCAGCACAGCCCGGGCGGTCACGCCCGGCTCCAGCTTCAGCGCCTGCCGTATCTTGGAGATGCTGCCGTACAGCGCCCACCGCCCGCCCTTGTGCCACTGCCGTATGCCCAGTCGCATCCTGAACGCCAACAGCTGCTGCTGCTGCTGGGCCCCCTGGCCGCGGCCGGTCCCTTCCCCGGCGGACCTTACCGCCGGCGGGGCCTCGGGCTGCAGGCGCACGTGCACGGTCACGGGGAACTGCAGGCCGCGGGGTGTGGCTCCGCCGCCCTCGCCGCCGCCGCCTGCCCCGTCGCCGCCAGCGCTGCCAACGGCGTCGCTTCCGCTTCCATCCCCGCCACCGCAGGACGCAGTGTCTCCTCCGCGGTCGCTGTCATCGCCACTACCGCCGTCGTCACCGCCCACACCGCCGTCGCTCCCGCCGCCACCACCGCCGCCACCATCGCCGCCGCCGCCACCGCTCCCTTGTCGGTCTCCATCACCACCCCGGCTGCGGCGGCGCCGGCCCCCGGCGGCGCCCCTTGCCCTGGCCCTGGCATTGGACCACTGTGCAAACATGTCAGGCCACACCGCTCGAGCAGTTGTTGCCCGTACGTCGATAGCGTTATAGTGGAGCGCGCAATTGCTGTCAAGGGGAGGGCCGGCGTCGCCTCCTTCACTGCCCCCCTGGCCGCCGCGCACCTCTTGCTCTGACGCCGTGCCCGCACCGCCCCCCCTGCTGCCCCTGCTTCCAAATCGATCGCTGTCACTGCCACCGTCACTGCCGCTGCCACTGCCGCCGCCGCTGTCCCCAAGCAGCGCCCCAGGCTCTTGCCGGCGCAGCGCGTGCTGCGGTGGCGTGTGCCGGGGCGAGGGAGGGTGACGCGGTGACGGACGAACGACAACGCTGGCCTGCTGGTGGCCCTGCACCTGTTGCTGCTCGTGCGGCTGGGTTGGCAGCTCCTGCTGCTGCTCCTCTTGCCCCTGCGACGGCTGCCCCTGCCCCTGCTGCTGCTGTTCCACGTCCTCCTCCCTTTGCCGCTGCCGCCGCCGCGTTCGCTTTTGCTCCTGATCCTGCTGCTTCGGCTGCTGGTCTGGCGCCTCATGCGGCGGTGCACGGGTATGGGCTGGTGACGCGCACCTGTGCCGCTGCAGCCGCACGCCCTGCCGCTTTCCATCCCGCTGCTGGCGCATTCGCGCTGCGTGATGGAGCGGCTGGCCGGTCTCCTCCTGCTCCTGCTCCTGCTCCGGCTCCGGCTCCTGCTGCTCCTCCTCCCTGTCCTCATGTTGCTCCTGCCCCTGCACACATGGCTCCAGGTGCACGTGCGGCAGGGGCGCCCCCCTCGCGCACACCAGCACCCGGCCGCCCGGCAGCGCCACCAGGGACAGGGTGCCCCTGTACCCCACTCCCAGCGCCTGCAGCAGCAACCCGGCCCGCGACACGACGAAGCCACGTGACCCATGCACCAGCTGCGCGGAAAACCGCACCAGCTGCTGCCGCTGCTGCTGCTGTTCCCGCGGGGCCTCCTGCCGCTGCTGCTGCGCCCCTGGCTGCGCCGTCCGCCGTGGGCCCTGGCACGCGGCGTACAGCTCCACCTGCTGCTTCCGTGCCCCCGCCATGGCCGCCTTCCACTGCTCCGGGAACAGGATGCACACCGAGTCCCGCATGGGAACCAGCGTCCCGTCCTTGACGAACGCGTGGTACCGAAGAGCCCCGGCGGCCCAGGCCTGCGGCTGCTGCTGCGGCTGCGGCTGCAGCTGCTGCGGTGGAGAGGCAAGCGGCAGCGGTGGCGCCCCAGCAGATTGTAAAAGGCTGGCCCCTTGTGGTCCCATGCCTGCTCCTGGTCCGGCTACTTCTCTTGCCCCAGGGGGTTCCCCCGCTGCTGCCTCCGAGGTCTCCTCCACTTGCCCTGCACCCGGCAGCTGAAAAGGTAGCGCAGCGCCACACCCACCCTCACGCTCACCCTGCGCTGAGGGCGACAACGCCACCCATGGTCCCACCTTGGCAGCCGGCGGTGCTGCGAGGGCACTGTGCGCGACGGCCGCAGCCGCAGCCTCGGCCCCTGCAGGTGCTGCCCCCGCCCTCGCCGCCCCCGCCCCCTCCGCCCCCGTCCGCGCCCACCCTGCTTCCGCCGCCGCCGCCGCTGCAAGCCGCCCCGGCGGTGGGCCGCAGGGCGCCGCCGCCTTGGCCTGCCCCGCCGCAGTCCGCGCCCTCATCATCGCCGCCAGCAACTTGCGCGCATCACCCGGGCTGCTGCTCCCTGGTGCGTACGCTGCGACCGTCGCAGGCACAGGCGCAGCTCCAACGTCCGCTGCGTCAGGAGCCTCCTCGACACCGCTGCTTTCCTGCTGGGCTCCATCGCCAGCAGCGACCCTGGACGCTGTCGGAGCCGCAGCGCCATCGCCCGCTGTGTCAGGCATCTGGCCGACATCATCTCTGTCCTGGTGGCCGCTGTGCTCCGCCGCGTCCGGCACCTGCTGTTCTGTCCCTGGCTCCCTGTCATGCCTCTGCCCTTGCTGCTGCTGCTCCTCCGCCTGCACCAACGCAACCGCAGCCGCACCTCCCTCTCCCGCCTGTGCTGCTGTCGCTCTTGCTCCACTTCCCGCTGCCGCTCCGGCGTCAGGCAGGGACGGCTGCCCGGCCAGTCGCCGTACCGGCCGTTCCCCTGCCTCCTCCTCCTCCTCCCCAGCGCCCTCATCCCGGGAGCGCTTTACGCTGGCACTGCGCGGCTGCCCCTTGCTGCCCGCGTCCCTAACCGCGCAGGGCTCCTCCAGGTCCCCCTCCGCAACAACCCAGCCATCCCGCAACTGGAACAGCAGCACCCGCAGCCGCCCGTCCGTCTCACCCGCGCCCTGCTCCGCCTTCGCCTCCTGCCCCGCCTCCCCCTGCTGGGCCCCTTGTCCTCCAGTAATGCGCCGGAGCAAACGCAGCATCTGCGTCGCCCCGAACAGTTGCCAACAGCCCCTATGCGAGCCGCACCCCTCGCCCTTGCAGTGGAGCCGCAGCGGGAAGGGCACCAGCTGCTGCTGCTGCTGCTGCTTCTCGTCCCCTTCCTCCCCGTGCACAGCCGGCCGTGACACCGACACCCCCACCGGCTGCGCGACCTGCGCCTCCACGTGCACCAACACGTGCACCACCACAGGGACCCTGAAGTCCACGCCCGGTCGCCGCGCCGCCGCCGCCTCCGGCCACAGCGCAGCCACCACCATCTTGCGCACATCAATATAGGATCGGTAACACGCGCACGAGTGCCGCACGACCACGCCATCCGCATTGCATTCCACCTTGCCCTCCCCGTCCTCTTCTCCACCCACCGCACGCTCCTCACCCGCCTGTGGCTCGAGCCCCAAGCATGGGGTCCCACACGTGGACCCATGGGGCGCTCCTGGTGGCCCCAGCGGGAACTGCACGCCGCTGGCGATCCCCTCAGCAGGCACTCCACCCCGCTCCGCCAGTAGCCGTGACAGCTGCAGGGCTGCGTCTCCGTCCGTGGCGCTGCCTGCCCCGCGCCGCGGACCCGAGGACGCCTGCAGCCGGTCCCACAGTGCACGTGTGCCGCGCAGCCGCCATTCCACCCGCCCGTCCCTCACATCTTCAGGAGCAACCAGGCGCAGGTTGGAATATGCGAGCTGCGGCTGCGGCGACGCTGGCTGCTGCCTATCGTGGGAATGCGATGATGGCAGTTGCTGTTCCTGCTCCTGCTGCTGTTCCTGGTTGTACTGAGGCGTGAGAGGCGCAGGGGCAGAGGCTGAGGCAGGTGCCGCGACGCACACCACCACCACGGCTGCGTCGGTGTCGCTGTCGGGCCTACGTGCATGGAGGCGGGGACGGGAGGGACGCGTGCAAGTCAGCTGTCACGGCCGAGGCATGAGCAAGAGGCTTACGTGGCACCGTACGCCAAGTAAAGAGGTAAGGAGTGACCTGTGGGTTAGCAGCAGTGGTGGGCGTGTGCTGCTCCGTTGCAGCCAGTCGAGGCCGAACGCTGCACACCCCATGAGCTCGGCACGCCCGCCCGCTCGCGTGCACGGCATTCTGCGGCGATACGTAAGCAAACCCGAATACACGCGAGCGGCATCCACCACACGCAGGTGGGCAGGCTCTGCTGTCCCCAACGTGCGGCCCGCACCTGTGCGCCGCAGCCAGGTCGGGCCACAGCTGGGCGACGACCTCCCTCCTCAGCGGCATGCCCTCCCTGCCGCTGTGCGGCACCACGAAGCGGAGCGCCCCCCGGTTGCCTGCGGCGACGGCAGCCTCCACTCCGCAATGCTCCTCCTCCTCCTGCTGCTGATCGCCGTCCTCTCCCCCGTCCTCCCCGTCTCCACCGTTATCTGTCCCCTCGGCATCACCACGGTCCCCCAGCTGCCCCCGCTGCCCTTCGCCGCCACCGTCCACCCCCGCATCACCGCACAGCGGCGTCGACTGCCCCGCACACGCCCCGCCTGGGCCCTTCGCCCCCATCCCTCGCTCTACCACCCCCGCATCCTCTGACTCAGTAATCATCCCCAGCTCCGCCTCCATCTCCCCCGCCCCGCCAGCGCCTGCCACGCCCCCTCCGGCTACCTCTGCGCTGCCGCCTCTATTGCTTCCACGGCAGCTCAACACAGGGTGTTGCACGCGGCGCCGCTTGGCGGCCCGGCGAGAGCCCTCCTCCTGCTCGTCCACCTGCGTCTGCTGCTGCTGCTGCTCCTCCTCCTGCTCCTGCTGGTGCTGCCTCCCTGCTGCCGCCACCGCGCTCTTGGACGCTGTGCCGGGGCCCCCCCTCCCGCCATTCTGTGAGGGACCTGGGCTCGCCCGCCCGCCCTGCGTCAGGCCACCTGGGGCTGCCGCTGTCGCTCTGGCCAGTGGGGCAGCAACCGCCAAGGCCACCGACCCACCCCCCTGCACTGGTCCTGGGCTGCTGCCCTCATCACCAACTCCTGCAAGGCTTCCCCGCAGCAACGGGTTGCCCCCGGGCGTCCTGCCCCCCGCCCCCTCCGCCTCCGCCACCACCGCCACCTCCACCTCCCCGCTGCCCACCGCCAGCACCCGCTGCCGCCGCAGCCGCACTGCACACCCCTCCCCCACGCCCAGCGCCGCCGCCAGGCCAGCTGCCCGCAGCTGCCGGTGGCTTCCCCGGCCTGAGATGGCCACCCGGTGCTGCTGCAGCTGCCCGTCAGGGGCCCACGTGTGCAGCCACGTGGCACCGCCGACCACCTGGTCGGTGGGGAACCACGACAGCAGCGCCTGCGGCACCGCCAGGGCGCCGTGCTGCAGGGCCGCGGTCATGCCTGCTTTGCGAGGGAGGGAAAAGGGTGTCGTTAGGCGGCTGGAAGGCAGAAGCGGTATTTTGGCCGACGAAGGAGAGGGAGGGGGCCAAAGGTGGCCTTGAAGCGTTGGGGCAGTCGTGCAGGTGGGGTGCTCCTCCCGTGGCCACCGGGGCGCCTGCCGTGCGACAGAAGCGCAGCAGCAGTAGCAAGCAGGCAGGACCGACGCGGTGTAGCTACGTCCATGGTGTCTACTAGCCCCAAGGGCGTGTGCCTGCTTGTCAGGAGCAGGGGGGTGTCACCAGGCGGCCAGCAGCTGTTTGCTGCAGCCCTGCGCAGTGCCCCAGGACAGCGTAGGTGTTGGACACACTGCTTGCGCAGGGTCGCGCAGCCAACACCCCTTACTGTGTTGTCCGAGTCAGCGCCCCGGTCCCCGTGACCCCCAACTCACTCCCGGCCAAGGGGTCCATGACGCCCCCTGCGTGCTGCTGCTGGGCCTGCGCGCGGCCTGCTGCGCCCCGGCCGCCAACAGCCCGAGCTAAGTGGCTGGCGTTATCTACTGCAAAATAGCTTACTTGAAGCGGCTATAAAGTTAGCGCGGCGCAACAGAGTGTCGACTGTCTCTTGGCAACACTGTTTGAGGCTAACAAAATTCGGTATGCTCGCCATTAGATTGTTGAAATAAGTTAAGCTGAAATATGCGGGATGTTGACTGACAAGAAAGCGCAGCTCAACCCACTCAACCTGCCGGTCGGCGACTGCCATAAAACTGCACCCGGGCAGGAATTGCCGCCCGAGTATGAGCGCGATACAATCTACTTGACTCGCAAGCTCGTCAAAGGTTGGCGGCTTCATGCGTGTAGGTTTGTAGTACTTGCAGTTTCGACCCATCGGCTGCAACATCATTGCACGACGCCCGCAGGGCCACGTCGTGCAGGCTATACCTATAACCCTAATTGTGCAAGCACGTGGCAGAGATCAACGGTACGCACAGTACGCCAGCACGCATGTCGTAGCATTCCCTGACCCGTGGGCCATCGAGCCTTTCTTCGCGCCTGCAGAGCGACGACCACATGATGCTTTGACAGAAATTACAGGAGCGCAACGGTACTCAGGCTTTGGAACGCGAGACGCCAACTCTAGTGCAGTTGCAGTGCGATGGAGGTCGATGACGTCGCCGCGACGACCAGAGAGGAGGGCGAGGCCCAGGCACGGCCAGGACGTGAGGTAAGGCAAGTCCTCTGCGCGTTTTTTGTAAACATCGCAGCGGCGGGCAAATTCCCCCTAATCTGGGTGCCGAAACCAGGACTGCCGTCCGCAACACGGGCAATGCGACGGCCGCGCTTCTCGTGTTGAAACTTTGGCAACCGAGGCCACCCTGCCGTGGCCCCCTCCCCCCCCTGCACCGACACGCCACCCAACGCCCCACCCTCCCGGGACCCTGCAGGCCGTCTCAGCCCCACAGCCGCCACCGACACCCGGAATAGCTCGCGCCGCCCTCCCTCCACAGCACCGCACACGCGTACCTCCTGCGATTCCCAAGAACGCAATTCCCCCCACTCAACCTCATACAGCCGCCCCTGCGCCCCAATTGCCGGCGGCCCCAAGGGGCGCATCGCAACCACCAGAGTCGCCGCCGAACGGCTACCCTGCTCTCAAGGGACCTCAGCGCACTGCACCCCAGCCTGTTGTGTCTCCGGCAGCAGCTGCTGCTGCTCCCCCTGCCGCCCCCACCTCCCCGCCTCCCCCCGCGCCCCGGCCGCTGGCTGGGCTCAAGCTGCTGCTGCACAGCAGTGTGCCGCACCTCACGCCCCTGCGGCTGGGGCTGCTGCGGAGGCGGCTGGTGGAGCAGCTGGGGGCGGCGGCGGTGGTCACGGAGCTGGCGCCGGGCAGGCCGCAGCAGGTGGGCGAATGCATTGGCCCGATGCAGCAGTGGTGTGCGTTCAGGGTGTGTGGCGGACCACTTAGGATCGGCGGCTGCGGTGACGGTCACGCCACGTGCGTACGTTGCAAGCCGCATCAGTTGCGTGACACGTGCCGCCGTGCGCGCGAGCTTGCAATGTAAAGCGTGGTGAGTGGGGTGTAAAGATCCTGCCGACTGATAAGCAGGCAGGTGCTGTCGTTGCTGGGGGCTCGTGCGGTCGTTAACATGTGCGGAAATGCATTTTGCGTGCAGATCACCCACGTGGTGCTAGGGGCAGAGGCTTTGGGCCTCCAGGTGGGAGCCCCCGGGGCCGAAACAGGAGGGCAGCAGCAGCAGTCGAGCGCGAGCACAAGCCACACCTACAGCTACACCAGCGTAATTAGCGGCGCATCTTCCGTCTCGACGTCTGCCGGGGAGCAGCTGCGGCGGCGGCGGCAGGAGGCGGTGGAGGAGCTGGCCCAGGAGCTGCGTCCCGCGCTGGATGCCATACGCCTGGCCCACACCCGCAAGCAGCAGGACGACGAGGTCAAGCAGAAGCAGCGTGAGCAGCAAGGACAGCAGGAGCAGGAACAGCAGCAGGAATGGCCTGATGGACGTATGCGGACTAGTGTTGCGGGGCGCGCGCCCCAACCCCCTGCTGCCGCCCCGCACCCGGCCCTGACCCTGGACCCGCGGCTGCTGGCGCAGTCCATGCGGGTGGTGGACTCGGGGTGGCTGGAGGAGGTGCTGCGGACAGGCAGGTGGGTGTTGGTATGGTGTTGCCTCCTGCGTGTACACAACTTGCACCGGTAATGCCGGCCGGTAATGTACCTGTGACCGAGTACCTTTGTTATCAACATCGGGTATTGAGTACAACATTGGACACTAAGCGCACACGCGGTCATTAACACGCTTCACTGGAAACGTGGTCACCGCATGCATGCTGCACAGGAGGGCGCCCGCTGCGCCGTACGTTGTGCCGTACGTGTACGAGCTGCTGGCCCGCCGCGTGTGGGGCTGGCGGGGGCCGCCAGCGCCTGCAGCAGGGCCGGGGGCAGCCACGGCAACAACCCGGGCAGCAGCAGGGGCAGCCGGTGCGGCCACCTCGGGCCGTGACGGCGGCGGGTCCAGCGGCGACGAGCGCCCCAGCGATGGTGGCAGCACGGGGCTTGTGGAGGCAACAGCAGCAGCTGCGGCGGCCAAGGCAGCGGCGGTGGCAAGGGGTATAGCACCAGGGGCAGGGGCAGGGGGATCGCCACAGGAGGGTATTGCCAGGCGCCGGGCGGTGCCGCGGTCGCTGGGGCCCCTGGAGGCGGGCTCGGGCCCCGCCCCGAACGCACCCCTCGGGCGGTGGGTCCGCGTGAGGATGGGCAGATTCAGAGCCTGAGGTCTGACGCGTACTGCAGTGCAAATAAGGATGCTGCTGCACAAGTGCAACGTACTTCTCCAGCGGCCTACCGCCGTACCAGTGCTTAACCCACCTACCAACCCGCTACCGTAACCGACCTGACCATAAGCTTGCTATACCGCCTAACCCCCACCACCCACAGCTTCGCTCGCTGGCTAGGCCACTGGGACCCCTCCCTGGACCACGTCACGCGGGCATCGGAGCTGGTCATGCACGGGCTGTACGACAAGGCGCGGTGTACGGCAGTCGGTAACGGCCACGTGTGGCGGGCGCTGCGGGAGCTGACCAAGTACGAGGAGGCGCTGGCGGGCCCGCGAGGTGCGTGAGCCCGCTACGGGTACGTCTGCTGGCCTGCCGTACCTGCCACAATGTGCTGCCTCCAGGCTGCTCGAAATTACCGTAATCCCCATCCCCGCCTACTACAGACAACACCAATGTCCACAGCCCGCGCCGCCCCGGCCAGCCGCTGCCCCGCTCTCCGGCCACGGCCGCCCCCAGCCGCCCCCGCAGCCGCGCAGGCGGGCTGTCGGCGGTTGGCGGTTGGGCCGGCGACGACGAGCAGCAACCGCTCATCAACCACCAGGCCCTCAACTACGCGCACGCGGCGGCGGTGGTGTGCGCCTGCAGCTTCCGCATAACGCCCGACATGTCGCCCAAGCAGCTGCAGCAGGCGCTGCCATACTTTGGCCCGTTCACGGCCCGTGTCGTACATGAGATTGCCGTACGGGGAAGCTCCGAGCAGCTGGACGCGTTCTGGGAGGACCAGGCGGTGCGGGACTCCTCGGGCAAGCTGCGGCTGGGCACCGAGGGGGCCAGGTGAGCATCTGCACGGGCCATACAATCTGTGCTAACACTCACAAGGTCAACGCACAGCCATGTTACTTTGTAATTGCACGTATCTGGCATCGTGGAGGTTGTGTGTGGAGTCTGGACTGAATCTCCGGACGCAGCGCATGTGGGTAATTGCTCATTGTGCCTGGGTTGCAGACGCAGCATGATGACAGTTTGACAGCGTGAACGCCTTTACTCCAGCTCACCCCACAACTCTGGGCTAATCCGTGCATTGCCGCCTTGACACGGCGCCTGCCCGCAGCGCCCGCCGCGCCTTCTGCACGCTCCCCGGCGTGGGCCCCGTGCTGGGCCGCCACTGGTGGGACAGCGGCCTGCGCAGCCTGGACCAGGTGGAGGCGGCGGGCGCGGCGGCGCGGCGGGCGGCGGGCCTGCCACTGCACGGCGACCTGGAGGCGGCGGCGATGGAGCCGGCGGCGGCGGCGGCGACGGGCCGGGGAGGCGCTGCGGCGAGTGGTGGAGGCGGAGAGAGCGGTGTGGACGGGGTAAAAGGAGTGGAAGGGGACGACACGGATGGCGAGGAGGGGGACGGGGAGGGGAAGGGCACGGATGAGGAGGAGGGTGCCGGGAGGGGCGGCAAGCGGCGGAGGAGCGTCAGCAGGTCGGAGGAGTTGCGGCGGGCGCACAGCCGCCGCCACCACGCCGCCGCCATGAGTGTGGCGGGCCGCAGGGCGGCGGCGAACGGACAGGCGGTTTCGGAGGCGCTGGCGGAGCGGCGGCGGGCGTTACTGGCGGCGGCGGACGGCGACAGCGGGGGGAAGGAAGTTGGAGGAAGCAGGATGCCAGGGGATGGAAGGGCAAGGGAGGATGCACGTGCAGTCAGCAGCGGCGGCGGGGGCAGCCGCGGCACGGCGCGGGGTAGCAACGTGACGGTGGAGGGGTTGTGGACAGCGGGGTCGGGGGGCGCGGGCAGCAGCAGCTATCGGGGAGAAAGCTGGTGGCGGGGGGAGGTGTGGTACAGCGTGGTGTGGCGGGGGCAGCTGGCGGAGGACGTGCAGGCGCACGAGGTGCAGCACATGAGGCAGGTGGGTTAGGAGGGCGGGGGTGCGCCTGCAGCACATGAGGCAGGTGGGTTAGAAGGGGTGGGGTGGTGATGGAGGTGGAGGTGGCATTATCTGGGCGGGAACGGAGTGGTGCCGGGTTGAGAGGGTTGCACGAGGTGCGGCACATCGGGCAGGATTATCAGGGCCGGGGTCGGGGCCGGGGTCGGGGTCGGGGCCGGGGCTGGGGCTGGGACTGGTCTTGTGACAGGTGTTGCGTGGGTCCATCCGGTGGAGCGCTCGAGGCATGGCATCACAACAGCGCTGGGGATAAGAGAGCCATGCCTTGAGACAGGAAGCAGGCCAGCTGTGACTCTTGCCGCCGTAGTGTGCGCCCACACAACTTGCAGGAGGTGCTGGAGGGCCTGCGGCTGGTGTCGGGGGACGCGGACTGGGTGCTGCTGCAGGTGGGCGTCGTCCGTGCTGCTCGTGCTGCGTATTGCCGGTACCGATACTGCCCAGGTGCCCATACATGATGGACTGTGACGGTGACGGAGCGGGCACGAAATAAGGGAACGAGGGCTGCTACCGGCATGCTGCTGCAGGTGGGCGGCGGGCGGCGCAGCGGGGCGCAGGGCGACGCCGACTTCCTGGCCACACACCCAAACAGGTGGGTGGGTGCTGGAGGTGATGAAGGGGCATCCGAGCCCCTAGCATTGCGACCTACCTGCACACCTCCTGCCCCCGCCAGAGTTGTTTCTTGCATGTCCACTACAAGCTGCACAAGCCGAAGGTCTGTGGCTCAGCCATTGCCACTCGGGCCATTGCCTGCAAGCTCACGCGCGCACGCAACGCCAGCAGGCCCCCACCTTTCTTTCCCTCTGGACTTCCCCAACCGCCAGGCGCGGCGAGGGCAGTACGGCGGCCCTGGTACGTCCGCTGTACGAGCTGCTGGTGGCACGTGGCCGCGTGGTGCCGCTGGAGCAGGGCTTCTGCAGGCTGCAGGTGGGAAACCCGAGTACTGTTAAAGGTATATACTTAAACTTGATATGTGTATCACTCCATGTACACCGCCGCCCCATCTACACTTGCGACGTGACAACGTTGTACCCCGTTCCCCAGGCCGGCCACCTGCCCGGCTTCCTGCCCGCCATGCGCGACCACGTGGCCACGGGGCGCTGGACGGGGGACGAGCAGATGGACAGATACGACCATCTGTGGGTGCTGTGGGTCACGCCCCAGGGCAGGTGGGTATGGGTGCGGGTCCGGTGGAGGCGTGTTTGCTGGTGTATGGTTGGGAGTGGGGTGGGGGCACGCACAGTAAGGTACCTACTCGTGTGCCAGTACCGGTAGGCGTCATGCTGTGCCATGTTTGCCGTAGGGCCACGATGTGAAGGTAGCTGCACACGAGTGCTTGCTGCGTACTGCTGTGCATGCGTTCGGCACGCAGGCGGCGGCGTCTGGACGTGATGCTGGTGCCGTACAGCGAGATGTGGCCGTACGCCGTCATGGGCTGGACGGGCAGCAAGCAGTACCTGCGCTTCATGCGGCAGCACGCGCTCAACAACGGGTGGGTAATGTGGCTGGGGGTCCGAAGCAGCGGTCACACACACATAGCTGCCAAGCCCAACAAGGAGTACATACAGTCTACGGGCCCTGCAGGAGTGGTCTACCCGATAGTCACTACGGTATCCGACTCCCCCCTGGTGCGTGCAGGCTGTTCACCAACTCGCACGCCACCATGCGCAAGACGCGGCAGGGAGCCCGCGTGGTGCCCACGGAGGCACTGCCCGCCCTGCTGCCCGGGAGCGCGTGCCTGCCTGCAGTGCCGGGCGGAGAGGGGGCAGGGGGGGCGAGTACCAGTGCGGCGGCGGGGGCAGGGGCAGGAGCGGGGGGTGCACGGGGCCGGCGGCGAGAGCGGGGCGGAGAGGCGGGGGCGGGAGCAGGGACTGCGCTAGGAGGGGGAGGAGAGCCGGTGGAGTTCGTGCCCCAGGGGTGGAATCAGCGCGGGGGTCAGCTGGAGCTGTGTGTGGAGATGGAGGGAGAGGAGGATGAGGCGGAGGGTGGGGTGGGCGAGGCAGGGGAAATGCGGGGCGTGGGGGAGACGGGCCTCCGGCCGGTGGCTTCGGAGCTGGATATCTTCGAGCTGCTGGGGCTGCCGTACAGGCCGCCCCACCAGCGGGACGCGTGAGGTATGTGGAGGGGAAGTGGCTAGACGCTTGGGTGCAGGGGAGCCCCCCTGCTTGGGTGCATGTCATTACCGTAGGTATATCTGGTGATATGGTGTAGTGCAGGCGTACGCATGAATGTGTACTAGGGAAGGCCTTCAGTCATACGTGAAGGATTGTCGGGGCGCTTGTGGGCTTGGGATCCGCTACGACCCCACAGGACGTGGGAAGAGGGGAGCAGCCCAGGCACGCGGGAGTGGGCAGGGGAGGCCCTTCCGACGGTGTTTCGTTGGGTCACCTGCCAGGAAGTGCACGTTACTAACACTGTGCCGAACTCAGGTGTAAATTTCTGTGGAAGTAATGTTGATTCTGTGAGGCTATGCAGGGCCGCTTTACCGCATTTCCCCACAAGTTGAAAGCCGCTAGCTGCCCGCGGGCAACAGATGCATATCCAACGATGTCACCAAGCTAAATGAAGTAGCTGCTGCAAGCACAGTAGAAGCAGTTGGTGTCAGTCAAAGGCTTTTCGGACGCCGGACTTGCCGACCCGCAGATCCGCCGCAGTAACATGGCGAACATATTCGTCAGTGTTATTAATGCAGCTGAGGAAAGAAGGCAGCAGGAGAGGGAGCGCGACCGTGAAAGGGACCGGGAGCGAAATGCAGCGCATGCTCTTGGCGCGGCACCCGGGGCTGACCAAGCACAAGGGACAGGAGGAAGCATGCTTACAGGGCAGGAAGAGACGGAGCTTGCCAAGCTCAGGGCCCTCATAAAGGAGGAGCAGCTTGCGCGCCCACCCCCACCTGGTGCTGAGGTCGAGGCGCTCATAAAGGCCGTGTTCGCAGACCATTTGCTTGGTGAGCCCCAAGCCCCCACATGGCATATACGCGTACATGGACAGTGCTTCATTGGCAGAGCCATACACCGGCTGAGCCCAGGAGGCCCTACGCCCCAACCGTTGCTGGCAGCCACCTACCGCTTGCACTCTCCGACCACACTCACGTCCCCTGCCCGCTGCCCCTGTCTCTTGCTCCTGCAGCGGCCAACCCAGACTTTGAAAAATACTTTCTCGCCTACAAGCAGCAGCCCGCCAGCGAACCCAACCCTACACCCCCATCCCACCCCAACCGCGGCCTCCTCACCTCCAACGCAGTGCACCCAGAGCCTTCCCCCGCCCCCGCCACCACGACCACGCCCCAAACCACCAAGCTCACATCCCCTGCACCCACAACCAGCACCCACACCACCAACTCCAGCTGGTGGGCCCGCTACCTCTCCTCCCCCACGCGTGCCCACGTGTACGCCCTGCTGTCGTACCCCGACTACTCACCCACGGCGTTCGTGGTGGGCATGCTGCTGCTGTGCGTGGTGGTGCTCAACACCGCCACCTTCATCGTGGAGAGCGTGCCCGCGTACGAGGACACCCCGCTGTACGACAGGCTGGTGTGAGTATGGCAGCGGTGTACGGCAGTGCAACACGTGAGCGGTGCAGAGGGCCTCTGAGCCCTTGCGGGCCGAGGCCCGAAAACTGACGAGGAAGGGTGCAGCCGGGGGGTAGCAGCTTGCAGGAAAGATTGAAGCTGATAGAACGGTAGAGAGGGCTGGTGGCACAGCGAGCAACTGGCGGCCGGCCCATGTCATGCACGAGTGAACCCCAGCATTATCTCACCCAGCATTCCTGTATGTGCCCCCCTCTTCCCTCAATGCATACTTCTGGTCCACCTTATCACCCATACCCGCTCAACCTCCAGCACGTGAACTGCGTGCGGGCCCCAGTCCAACCTCACCAATCACGATGCCATCGGTGCTTCCCCTCTTCCCGAATCACATCAACATACGTTGCTCGCGCCCACCCCGCTTCCCCCTCAGCATCGTGGACTACGTGTGCCTGGGCGTGTTCACTGCCGAGCTGCTGCTGCGGCTGGCCACGTGCCCCTCCCTGCGCGCCTTCGCCCTGGACCCCATGAACTGGGTGGACGTGGCGGCGGTGCTGCCCTTCTACATAGAGCTCATGGTGGTGGGGCCCGGGGGATCAGGTGAGGGCGCGCGCGGGCTGGTGCTGTGTGGTCACACACCATCCCGGTATTGACGGCGCCACGTGGGCAGGAATGCATTGTACGGCGCGCAACTGAGAGGTTTTGGGTTGCGCCGACACCCAGGCACGCTGCACTTCAGCACAGGCACGCCTCATGACGCGTCCCGCCTTGGCTTCAGTGGCCCTCGGTCCCTCGGCCTTGTTGGGCTCTTTGACGTCCCAACGTCCGTTCCTTGAACCTCCGCATTCCTTGTATTCCTGCGTCACACACATGGCGTGACACCACAATGGAATGTGGCCTGACCCTTCTCCCCCTCCGCCCCCTCTCCCCCAGACGCCTCCCAGACGCGCATCGTGCGGCTGGTGCGGCTGCTGCGTGTGATGCGGCTGCTGCGGGCAACAACCAGGTGGGGCGGCGGACGAGCAGAAGGCGCTTGCTCTCCACCACCACGAATAGACAGCCATTTCCTGCTTTACGATGTCCCCTTAACCCACACCCTGACATGTGGTACCGTGTCTTTCTGCTACTTGAAAGGTAAACTGGCTGCTTTGCTGATATGTGAGGTTTCGTGTAGCAAGGCATGCGCGTCTGCTGCTGCCCCCTAACACACAGGTTCCAGAACCTGCAGCTGGTGCTCGACTCCCTGGCCGCCTCCACCGACGTGCTGGCCATGCTGTCCGCGCTGCTGCTGGTGCTGCTGGTGGTGTCGGCCACCGTGCTGTACTTCACGGAGAATGCGCTGGTGGAGGGCACGTGGTTCGACTCCATACCCGTCACCATGTACTACATGCACGTGAGTGGGGTGTGCTGGTTGTGCTGGGTTGACGCAAGTGGGCTAGGGGCAGGCGGAAGGCACTCCGTACCCAGCGCCATGTATTACCCATGTGCGTCGGGGAAGGATGGGGGACGGGGGCGGAGGCCCGATGCTGGTGGGATTAATGAAAGGGCCTGTGCTGTGGGAGTACTTGGTACCTTGGTTCCGCTATCTACGCAGTGTTGCACCACGTGTCTCCCTCCGCACACACCCCAGGTGACTCTGACCACCACGGGCTACGGCGACCTGTACCCCTCCAGCGCGTGGGGCAAGTTCATCGCGGGCGTGTTCATGCTGCTGTGCATGGTCACGCTGTCGCTGCCCATCAGCGTCATCGGGGGCAACTTCAGCAGCCTGTGGGGGCGGTACAACACGATCAAGGACGGGCTGGGACGCAGCGCGGGCGCGTGGGGCGTGGCGCGGCGGCTGGGCGGCGTGGCGGCGGCGCAGTGCGGGGCGCTGGAGGACCTCATGGGCGCCGTGACACGTGTCATGGTGAGGACGCGTGGGGCGGTGTGACACGTGTCAGGGTGGGGGTGGGGCGCTGGAGGACCTCGTGTGCGTTATGGCGTGTGTCACGGTGAGAAGAACGGTGTGTGTCTTGGGTTAAGGGTTGGCAGCGGGAGGGGCGGTAGCACGTGTGAAGATGAGTGTGTGGGACGCATGGGGTGGTTTGACACATGTCATGGCTGGTGGACCGTAAGGACACCGACCGGATTCGTTTAGCCTTACGACGTTACGAGTACACGTCGTACCACTGGCTGGGGTCACAGGGCTCACACGTGTCCTGACCTCCCCCCCAGTGCAGCCTTGTGACGCGCCTATGCCCTGCCACCCCACCCCCAGTGCGACATGGAGGACGGGACCAAGGACGTGGACCCCTCGGGCTCGGGGTCAGGCCGGCCGGGCGCTGCAGCTGCAGGGGATGCTGACAAGGCGCACGCTGACGGCAGCAGTCACGCCGGGGTGGACGCCAGCCGCGGTGGCAGCGGCAGACGGGCGGGATGGGGCGGCGCGGGCGGCGGCAGCCAGGGCCCGGGTCAGGTCGCGGTGGCTGGGCGCGGCGTCAAGGGCATTGCGGATGAGCTGGAGGACCTCAGGGCGGAGCTGAGGGGGGAGGGGGGCCAGGTGGGAGGGTGCGGGGGGCGGGGGCGGGGTGG
>VFQN01002121.1_pt1 | contig 31533 bp, 23 predicted proteins | sample 3512371 | NCBI WGS metagenome assembly VFQN01 (sample SAMN10412370, study PRJNA504923) | tailings metagenome | isolation source: Replicate 2 from Balatoc abandoned mine | place: Philippines: Itogon, Benguet | collected 2017-08-28 | reverse complement strand
GATTCTGAATAATCGACTAAAACTTCAGATTTCCAACCCTATTTTGCAAATAGCCGTGATTTCTACGGAGACGTAGATATTTAATTGTTTTAAATGTCGTTGCCGGTAAAGTTTGCTCAGTACCAGTTTGATAGAAACTTTCCAAACACTCTTCAATAGGTTCAGTAATTTTTACCGAGAGCTGATTGATTTCAGCACAATGGAGAATGACACTCTCAATGTAGAGAAGTAATTGTTCTACAGCAGATGCGAAACTCATACCCAATGACCGTGTTAACTGCACTGACCGAAACTCCACTAGCTCTACCATTGAGACGTTAATTCGTTTGGAATATGGATTAGTTGGAAAAACTTGAGGTGTGAATTCAGCCGTTCGAGTTGTTGAAGCAGCAATTAATGATGGATGCAACTCAGCATCTGCAAAAAGAAAAAAACAAAGCTGATCATTGGTTCGTGCAAGCGCAGCTATATACGCATTCCGACAGGGCGTTTTCGTTACTAGCATCATGGATCTTACTCGTTAGATTATGCAATAAACCGCCTTACATGCGGCCTCATATGCGGACCACGATGGAAGCGAAATAAGAATAGATTTAATGGCTTGTCTTCGTATATGTAGCTTTGATTTGTTTGGATCCAAGAGATCTCGGACTTTGGTGGGATTGGCAGCCTTGTATGCATCCCATTCGGTGATCAGTTGCAGGGTCTTGGCCACGACGTCCGTATGAGCGGGATTTCCCAGATCAAACGGCGGGGTGACGCCGAGTGGCAACTTGTGCACATGTCTTTCGCCGAATTGGCCTCTCGGTTGAAACTCGCGGATAACCTGATTGATTGCCACGCTGTTCAACAATCCGGTTAGATAGACCGCCTCGTCTTCAGTCGCCACTACGGCCCAGTAGAGAGTCTGGTCTATGACACTTTTGTCGTGGGAGAAACACGATGTTGGAGCGTATGCCGCACAAACGTTCGAGCCTCCAGCTCCCATGAAGACGAACCATCCTGCCCCCCATGACTGTTTTGTGAGCTTTTTCCTGTCTGTCTCGATTCGGTCGAAATAGCTTTGCGGCGTTACTCCGGCTCCCAAGGCAGCAAGGACCGTGTTGAATGTGTTGGCGGTAGCCGACCCGATCAAGGCGATTTCGGTCAATGACATTGCCCTCCATGTTCCGCCCGCATCCTTGGTTATCGGCAGAATCCCCTTTGCACCATCCCCGATGTCGAAAGGAGTTAGGTGATGCGAAAGAAGGACGTCGAACACTACCTTGTCGCTCAGTCCGCTCGCCGTAAGCGAGAAGGCCTTATGAGTTTTTGCGTCTGCTTTCAGATAGCGCTCGGCCGACGTCGTGGAGATAGGTAATGCGTTCCAAGTTCCCCCAGCGTTTTTAACAAGCGTGTGAAACACGAGCGTGCGGGGCATGACATCAGCTCCCTGCCTGAAATCTGCAGGTTTAAAAAAACCCGTGTTATTCCCTCCCAAGGCCTTGTTGTCTGACCATGCCGAACGGGTACCCCTCACAATCCGTTTGAAAGTGACGGCCCTCTTACTTCCCTTGGCGATGTCATGGCCTGAGATATTCCCAGTGGTCGGGGCAGCATTAGCGCCGAATAAGACCACGGCTTCGTTCTTGAATGTCCCTTTTTCCACCCGCCAAAGCTCATCCACGCGTAAATTCACAGGACGAGTGGCCGTTGCGTAGGATGCTGCTCTGAACGGATTATGGTGATGAGCGCTCATCACGCTCTCTGGGAGAATGCAGCCCACGGCAGAGCCAACAATAAGATATCTTTCCACGGCGTGAAGAAGGAATATGGTCGCCATCTCAATATGCAAATGGGCCGGGCCTGGCGGTTTTATCGCGTAGGCCTCCGCTTTCTTTTTAAGCGCGTCGGAGTAGGGGTTAGCAGCAATCTTGCTTAAGGCAAGCCAAGGCGGGTTAGAAACCAACCCGTTAAACTTCCCGAGAACAAGGCCAGGACGATAGCTGTTTCGCAGAATAAAGGCCCATATTCCGTTGCGACCGGCACGCTGCAAACTCTCCAAGGCCGAGAGTAGTGCAGCAGCAAAGTCCACCAGAAGAGCCGTCTCGTCCTCTGTCAGTAAACACCCAGAGGAAGATACCGCATTCGACACAAGGCTTTCAGTCACGGCAGCCGTTATCTCCGATTTTTGGCTCTTGGCACTTGCCATGGCCACGGCATATCCTCTGTCCAGTAGCGTGTCAAAGAGTGTCTTCATTTCGGGAGAAATCAGAAACGCAGGTAGACTGACCTTCTTGTCGTCAAGCAACATCTCATGGTGGCGGGTGACTCCAGATTCGTCCACCACCTTGGTCAGGGGGGTTGCAGCAAAAAGGGAGTCGGCATGATACACGGGTATTGACACGGGTCGAGCCGTATCAAGCCAGTCTCTCGCCGCCAAAACCCAGCCTATTTTAGCCAGTATCACAGCCAGAGGATCTATGTCGAAGCCAGTTATCGCCTCGGAAAGTTTGGCTAGAGCCTCTGGGGAACTGGCACCAATCCCTTGGGAAAGCAGCCTAGACTTCACCTGTTTGACCGTCTCAACCACCATCGCACCAGAGCCGCAGCACATGTCCACGAACCTCGGCTCCTGATCGGCAGGAATCTTGGCCAGCGTGTTCTCGACAAGCATTTCCGCAAGCCACGACGGAGTCCATTCCTGCCCTAGAAGCAGTCGCTGTGACCTTCTTGCAAGCTGCGCCATTAAAGACCCGAAGAGATCCTCAGCGGGAGGGGTGGCAAAGTCGTATGCGATTAGGTCCTTCTGTATTGCGCGGGCGGCGGGCAGCAAATCGAAAACATGTGGAGGGCTGTTAAGCCAGCCAAAATAGTCGTACTCGACAAGATTAGACAATCCTCTGTTTTGAAAAAATGTTCCGTCGAGAATCGTCACCAACTCTGTATCGTCGCTCACGAGAGCTTTACCGGAGAGAATATTCGCACAGATGAGTTTTGCAAGCGTGAGGATATAAAGCTCGCCTGCGTATGTTTGGCGATCAAACCCACCCGCTGCAGAATCCCCGCCCAAATATAAGACAAAATCCCTCCAAAGCTTTTCAATAAGTAGAGCATAGTCGGGGTTTGAAGAGAATGCCGAGTCAACCAAGGTCGAGATTGCCGTCAAATGGAGCTTGCTGAAAGCGCTGTCCAGCCCAAGATCTGACGAGAGTGTGGAGGCACCAAGGCGTCTGGCGCCGAGCCTTGCGAGATGCTTTTCGAGAAACACCCCGAGCAGCTTTGCTTCGGAAGGGCTGGCGGCAGAAAGGTCGCAGGCATCAATCTCTTCGAGTGTCAAATGATCCCTGCCAAACACTGTAGAGCCGGGAACTGCTGGCAGATGATTGACGCCCGAAACCCGGTAGGCCCTCCACCTCACGGTGTCCGAAAGGACACCAATTATTAAATCCTGTGGAACTCCCTTGTTAAGCAGGTCTGCACAATAGTCCTTAACCTGCCCAAAGCCAGCTTCGAAAATCGACGCGTTGTTGATGTCCTTCTCATACTCGATGGCTGTTGATCCCACCAGAGTGTCAACGAAGCCCCGTGATTTCCGACCCGACTTATGGAATACGGAGTTTGTCTCGGCGGCCTTGGCGTGTTCCTCAACCCACCAAGGCATGTCAGGGAAGATGCGAGGCAGGTGAGCCGAAAGATTGTGCCGCAGGGCGCTTTCCTTCTTTCCCTCAGAAATCAGTTTGGCGGCTGAAGATAAAAACTCTCTTGCAGCAGCCTCTTCGAATCGCGCCTTAATCATTCGAATTTTCCTTTATTTTTGTGTTTTTCCCGTCTAGCCCTGCTGGATTCAGCCATTGCCCTGATAGCTTTGACGTCGTCGTCGGACGCCTCCCGCCCCAAAGCTGCTGTGGCGACCGCAGAGTCTATTTCTTTCAGCAGCCCTGAGACCACCTTTTTAGTCTTCGCATGCGAAAGTCTCTTTCCAAGCGAAGCCAGCTTGGTGATAATGCCGGATCCCATGCGCGGAATAGGAAGTCTCCTGAGATGGGAGGACTCGACTTTTAATGCGCCTCCTCCCATAACCGCTGCCGAGTGCTCAAGAGCTGCCGCAGTCCACGCGCTGTTTAGCAACGCCAGTAGGGCATGTTTGTCGGAGTCCGGCCCACCTGTCCAAAGTGTCACGAAGTTCGCGTCAATGATGCACTTCGCACTCTTGTTCAGATACGCCTTGGTGCTGCCGGTGTTGATGCGAGCCATGAAGATGTCAGGTCTATGTCGGCGGGTGAAATCGGGCAACATATACCAGAACCTCGGAGGTGCCCCCTCGGCGGGCCGACCTTTGCGGATATTCGGCGCCACAGCGGAGAGTTCCCATATTCTCTTGGTTGTATCTTTGTCGCCAAAGTTTGCAAGGCAGGCCATTCTAACAAGATTGGCGAGAGGCTCCGGCATCTCCATATATTCATCCGCAGTGATTGCACCGGCAGAGCGGATGTCCTCGGTAAGCGCGTGACCGCGAAGGTCGAGAACCCTTCCCAAGGTGGTCTCGGGACAGACAGTGAAACCCAACGGAAGATCGCTCTGTTTCCTAACCACAGGAAGTGCAATATCTGATGGAACAGAGCATCTTGCGCCTAAAAAAAGCTTTCCGAAAACCATCGTCTCGTCTTGCTCCTGTTCGGCATAGAAGAAAGAGTTTGCGCCGGTGCGCAAACCTTGTCCTACGCTGAAGCCCAAAGAGGACAAAGAGACCGGTCGCGGTGCCGACGGCGAGCGGGAAAGCCACTCATCTAGTTCGTGCGGAATGACTGGTGCGTCATCTTCAGAAGTCTCACCCATCAAGGCAAACCACTTCTGCCTATTACAGGTGCCGCGTAGGTTTGAGGCAACTCTCGAGAGGGGAACGTGAAACGCCCTGATCAAACTATCCTTATGCCCCACGCCAGAGGCGAGCCAGTGTCGGGCGTCCTTAGCAAAGGATATCTCAGGTTCCGTCATTCCATACCCGAGGCGAGAGCACGGCCCCGCTGGTCCAGATGCCTTGCCGGAAACCGTAATCCTGAGAAAGGTCTCATTATCTGAAAAATTGCACACCTCGTTTCTTCTTGGGACTCGTTTAGCGACAAGGAGTGTGGTCTTCACTTGGGCATCGGAGAACCATGCAGCGTGCTCATCTTCGACGATAAACTCTATTTCAAACCAGCGCAGGAGGATGTATTGAACAACGGTAGCGTAGTCCCTACTGAGCCAAGACTCAGGGATAACAAGGGCCAGACGCCCCCCTGGTGCGACAAGCCCAGCGCACAGAATCAAAGAAGGTACGGCAAGGTCGGCCAAACCAGAGTAGCCTTGTACCAGCTTTCGAAAAATATCTTTATCCCTTTCGTCGAGCGAGGGCAGCATCTCGATTTCAGAAAGCAGTCCATTTCTCACAACTACTGCGTCGGGTAGGGGGAAATTCTTCCCCGAACTCCTGGAGATGCTCTGATATCGTACATACGGAGGATTGGCTATTACGAGATCCCATTGCAGACGGGGGAGCTTGGCGAGAACCCTTGGATCAAAAGCGCTACCTAGAATATGGCAGACTTCTGGTAGCCTTTTCCCAGAGACTTGCAAGGCTATTGGGTCGATGTCGATTGCGCCCATTGTGGATGGCTCTGCACCGAGTTCGACGCAGGCCGCGAGCAAATCCCCACTGCCCGACATCGGGTCGATGACTGAATCTACTTTGCCAACGCCGGCAAGGGCAGCCAGCACACGCCCAAGGCCTGTCCCCGTAAAATATTGGCCGAGCCGCTTGCGGCGATCAGCCTCGTCGGCGAAACCCTCTGTGGAGGCAAGGCTCTCCGCTGGGCTCATGCCAACATCCTCACCCTCTCTTTGGCCAACGTGTAAAACTCCTTTGCATCCATATCCATGCAGGCGCCTATTTCGAGGCAGCGGCCAACGAAAATTGAATAGAGCTTCTGCGGATCAGCGTCAGTCGCTTCAGAGAAGATTTCCTCGGCAATCTCCTGACAGGACATCTGGGCTGGAGCCTGCGGCGAATCCTTTGTAAGCAGCAGTAGTGGGTCTCCTTTCACGGAGACATCTGATACAACCTGCTTGAAGCTTGCCTGAATCTTGTCTAGGACGCTGGCCGCCTTCACTAAGAAACCGGCTTTTCCATATGCGGAGGCAAGTGCGCGCCATATCTCTGAATGGGCAGAATGGAAGACAACCGTCGCCGTACCATCGGGTTTAAGGACTCGCGCCATTTCACGGAATACTTTTCCCATCATTTCTCCGTATGCGCCCACATCCTTCTTCTGTGCCGGGCTGACGATGATTTCCTTGGTTCTGTCTGTGGTTTCGCCGAGCCAGATCTCGTTGATTTGGTTGATCTCGGCATATGGTATGTAGGAGCCAAAGGGAGGATCGGTAAAGATGTAATCTACGGAAGCATTAGGAAGGCAAATTAGTTCACTGCTCTGATTGAATATATTCACTTTGCTAGTGCTTCCGTGCAAAAGTGCAAAAGCCTCCTTGAAAGATTTGGCCTTTCTAGCCACACCCTCGATGACGTTTTTCTCCACGGGGAGACCACTGATATAAAGTACGCCACTTTGCGCCCCAGTCAAAACGAGGTTATTTTGACCTTTCTTGACCACGACTCGTGTCATAAGGGTGGAGTGCGATGAGTTATAACTGAGAATCAGAAGGCGCAGAGCATCGCGCACATCCTTCGGGAACTTTGCAGCAAGATCTAAAAGCGTTGCCACAGCGAGGAAATTCCTTTTGGTGTAAAAGTGGTGCAGCTTTTTTATTCCTCTGTGATAGCCAGCCCTGTGCAGGTCTCCCCACATAATGTCCGAGTTGGGCGTCGACTCTGGCAGAGGCATCTCTTCGGAAATCGCGAAGACTTCTGTGTCCTCCTTTGAGGGTGGCCGCTGCCATTTTGTTTTCCCGGTTTGACCGTATACGCGCACGAGCACACGCTTCTTCCTCTCGGATTCCTCACCAAAAGCATCTTGGACGGTCTCGAAGGCGCGCTCGCAAGAATCAATCTTTAATGTCTTTTCGCATGCAGAGCAGTCGAACGAGTTAGACATAGAAAGCGGTGAGTGCCTGACAGCAGCTTCCCAGTATGTGGTCTCATTCCCGCAGTTGGGACATATTAGGACATCCGACCATATCGCGTGCCGCAGCATTCCTTCCTGGCCTGAAGGGTCTTTGGCGGAGTAAATATGGCCGATAATCTTTTGAGCCTGCTTGCAGAGCTTATTGACCGCCGTGGAGAAAGTTTCAGGATCCGGAGGTGAGCAAAGGGTTCTAGTAATATAAGAGCCAAGCTTGCCGATTTCAAATAGATAGGCGTTTCTGGGCCCCCACTCGGGAACAACCCCCATTTCCTCAGCCATCTTTAGCATGCTGTCCGTGGGACGGTCGCAAAGAATAGCGGCTAGCCCCGTGGTGCCGCTCCCGCCGAACGCGTCAAGAACAGTCGCCCCAGGCTTGGTATGAGTCGCAATAAAAACCGCTATGGCCTCGGGGGATATCTTAGTAGGGTAAGAAAAGGCGTTATAAAGCGGTCCCGTACGGGTTGAAGGTAACGGCTTTTGGTATATATGTCGGACTGAATCCGAGATCATACCTAATTGCTCGCTCGACACTTCACACTCCATTCCGATTTATGGGCCGATGTTAGACCTTTGCTAATCAACAGTCAATTCCGATTTATGAATGCAATATATTCAAGGTTCTAGCGAAATCATTGGGTGATTCCAACAGTGCATTCAGGATACTCGATCTAACTCGCATAACTAACACTGCTGGCAGGAGTATTCTATTAATCAAGCATGATTCAGCCCAATAGCTTCAGACTATCTGTCGGTTGACTTATTGGAGGCAGCTAAATCGGCCAAGGAGCGTCATGACAAAACAATTTCGAGAAAAAGTGGTTCCGGAAATCTCTGGCTACGTTTGTGATCGTTGTGGCCGTGAAGCCGAAGCTCAAGGAGAAGAAGCGGAAGAGTTCGTTTCCTTTGAGCGAGTGAGCGGGTATGGCTCGATTTTTGGAGATGGCAATCGAATTGCAGTCGACATTTGCCAGTATTGCCTTAAAGACGTCTTGGGAGAGTGGTTACGTATTATGCCGCTTAGCTTGCCATGACTATTGAATCTGATCTCACACAAAATCTGGTAAAAATTCGATCTTTAGCGATTGATACATTCGGTTCTGAATTGGTGGCAGAGTCCTGGCTCACTCAACATCATGCCCTGCTAGGGGCTGCGCCTATCGTTGTTGCAAAATCATCTTCGGGATTTGTTGAGGTTCAGAAAATACTAAGTGCAATAAATTATGGCGGAGCCGTTTGAGGTCTAAAGGCTCAAAAAATCAGGCTGATCTTTTGCTAGCCGTGTAGGATCGAGTCAAATATGAATAAAAAAATTCTCTAACCTTCGTTAAATATTAGATCTTAGTCGTAACTGCGCTCTCAAGCTACGACAGAAAAACTCGTGAGTGAGCAGTCATTGCATCCATTGAAGCAAGCACGTGAACTCTCTAAATTGATGCTTGCTGACTCCATCTGGAAAAATTCAGCGATTTGATTTTAGAAAACAGCTCACTGCCTACAAACTACGTGCGTCCTGATTCTTGATCACCTGTGTCTTTTGATTATGGCTTTAAATGTATTCCCAGCCCTGTCATCAATTAATTCAATATCAGGGTAAGCTTTTATCGCCCGCTTTATCCCACTACCCAGGCCACGGTATGGCAAAATTTTTGGGGCAAACGAGGCCAAAATTGGGTTTCTAATATTTGAGTTGCCCATCTTAATATTTTCTATCGTTAAATTATTTGGCAAGTGCCCTGGGCTTATTATTTCTACCCGATCAGCAAAAACCAAAACCTTTACAGGTGCTGATACGAAGTAATCACGATGAATAAGCGAATTAGCAATAAGCTCTTCAAGGACTATCCGAGGAACTTCTGGTTCACCAAGAGAATTGATGCTTTGTTCATTCTGAACATGTCGAATGTTAGCCAAAACAAAGCCCAGAACCTTTTGAAAGACGTCAGAGAGTTTACCATTGATATCCTGACTATCGATGTAATGGTCGTCTTCAATATCAATACCAGGGAAAGCCACCGCTTTTACGATAAACACGGGTAACCGCACCTGCGGTCTTGAAGCAAACAACAATGTTCCACAAATGTTCAGTTGACCGCTTTTTGCCAAATTCATGTTCTGAAGCAGTTGAGCACGCGAGATATCCTGACCTTCAACTCGTTCACCGTATTCTCTCTCGAAGAAAGCGTCGAAAAAATCTTGATCTATATCCGCAACTGAACTACCTCCTACAGGTATCTCATCAGCGTGTATGAGCGCGGCTTCTTGAAACATCCTTTGTAACTCTTCCCGGGCTGTTACTCTGCGCTTATCTGCTCCACTTTTAACCCAAACATAGCCTTGGGTATCCATGTATGGTTTACTAACACCTTGCTCTACGTGGACAACCATTACTAAACCATCGGTTAATTGGATGTTTTCCGTAACGGGATTTATGGGTGGACGAACATTATTTGTCCCCGCATTAGCGACTACTTGATTGATTCTACCTATATCATCTCTGGTCAACCCGGACCGTGAACCATCTTCATTATTTACACCAATTAGTATTAGCCCGCCTGCACTATTGGAAAACGCAACCATTTCTGCCCCCAAAGATGCGGCGTTATTCACATCGGCTTTAAACTGATGTCTACTATCTTCATCGCGCGCAATTATCGCTAAGAGTTCTTCGGTTTCCATGCTTCATATACCTGCTTACGTTTCTCGAAGGCCTCTGCACCACCTTCCATAATACTAACAATGCGTTGCTGAACCTCAGCACAGTCTATGCTGCCACTGACTAACGCAATCTTATCATCCTTATATTCACAGGCAATCACTTGCTCCGCATCACCCAGTACGGGAATGTTAGCGTTATGTGTAGCAAAGATGAACTGGGTTGAGGGCTTAAGCTCTCTGATCAGCTTGATCACATCATCATAGATAGTTTGGTTATCCAAATCATCTTCTGGTTGATCAATAATGACTACGTCATTTTCTTGCTGACTTAAAACAAACAACATCAATGCAGAGGCCCTCTGCCCCAAGGAGTGATGCGCCAATGCCTTCCCGTGATATTCGATAGTGAACACATTGGGCACTTGCCAAGTTAGTAAATATTCCAAGTGATCTTCAAAATATTGCCAGAAAGTATCAAAAGACCCACCAAGCGTGGTTTTTAGCTTTTGAACATCGCGATAAGCTGAAGCAAAATCACTGTATTCATCTACAACAGTCTGTAAGGTCGCTTCGCGGATACGGCTACCACGATACAAATTTTGAATGTGCTCAAGCATGGCGGCTTTATTCGCTTTAAACTCGGGCACAATTTTAAGTGGTGAATCTGCTCGATTAATTTTGTTCAGCACCTGCTCGATAGTGCGGTACTCTTCAAGCCAAAGCTCATTAAGCTCTGCAAGTTCACGCTCTAATGATTGATTCAAATCCGCATATTGCTGCTCGCTTTTAGCTAGCACTGCTAGCATTTGCTCTGCTTGATCGAGCAAGCTTTTAAGCTGCTTAAACTCCTGAGGACTGATCGCTTGAGCACCCGCTTGTTTGAGCTCGGTTGCCAATTTTCGCTCAATCTCAGCAAACTCTTCTTTAAGTGTCTGCTTTTGTTGCACAAAGCCAGCCAGTTTCTGCTGCAACTTAGTAACTGCATTTTGACCGTTAAGAACTGTTTGCTTTATGCCATCAAAGCCGCTGACCAACTGCTGATAGGTTGTGAAAAAATCATCAAAAAAAGTTTGATTCAGTGTCGACTTATACAAAACCTGATTTTTTAGTTCATCTTCAAAACGGGCAACAAAGCCATTAAGTTCAGATAGATAATTTTCTGCACTTTGTATGACTTGCAGAGCTTTTCTTTCATCTCTATCAAAATCGATCTGCTTTTGCAGCTTGCTCTCTACACCGTGTTGCTGATAGAACTTGAGTTTAAATTCCGCATCTTGTTTTTTTTGCAACCATTCGTACTTTTGCGTAGCGGCCCGGGTTAGGCGTTTGATCTGATTAATCGCATCTATTACCCGCTGCTGACCATGCTCAATTTTTTGGCGAATAGGTATAAGCGCCTCACCTAATAGTTTTTCAATCAAATCCTTCTCAAATCCAGCACCGGTACTCGACAGGTCCTTTTGGCCAAAATAGATCGGCTGGTGTAAAACCGTTTCACGCACAGAGACTCCAGGCTGCATCTGACCATTAACATATACGTCAGGTCGCTCACCCAGTATGCGACGGATTTGGTAGGGCTGACCACGCCTGTCAATCGCATCGATTGTAATTTTTCCGCCACTTCGCAACAAATGCCTCACCAAGCCTTCTTTGTACTCCACATCGGACGATTTATCGCCAAAAGGAATATTGAGCGCATAGCGAACACCTTCAAGCACGGATGACTTGCCGCTGCCACGGATACCAATTAGGGTATTTAGCTCCGGTGACAAACAAATTTCTGCCCCGCCTAATGTACCGGCACCTTCAAAACGAATTCTTTGAATAAAAGAATGTTTATAACGAGGCACCTCCGAACGGACTCTAGATACTTTATCCTTAAGTGCAAATTTAACGGCCTCAAAGCTAAAAGAGCCTAGCTTTAAATAGCTTGCCTCTTTACGGGTTGCCATATCCGAAAGACTCTTAGCATCACAACCTTCAACTTCAGCAGGATAAAAATCACCCAATGCCTGCTGGATTTTTACTCTCTGATCTCTAGTACGCACTTTTTGAAATGCAACTGCTTTACGTCTCACTGCCGCGTTATCAAATAGTTCTTTAATTCGCCCAGGCGCTAAGCCTCCCCATAAACCATTAGGAGCTTCAACATGAGCAAAAATTAGAAAATAATCTTTGTGAAACTTGTCCAGTTCACGCACTGTTTCTACAATGTCATGATTAGAACGAGCATTTTCATCTTCAAAATTGGCGATTCCTGCAAACGTAAGGCTGAGAAAGCTTTGAATATGATTGGTTTGTTCTTTGTTATTAAACCACTCATCAGAAAACACAACTAAGGTATGTACACCAGCTAGGCCATCTTTGATTGATAATTCAAGCCCTGGTAGCAAACCGATACCTGTTTTTTTCGCTTTCTTTCGAAGTGCCTTAAACTCATCCAAATCGAATTTATTATGATTGGTGATCACACCAAGGCCAATACTGGCGTTTACTAACGCCGCCACATAATGATTCAGATAGTCATTCTCATCACCACTATAATTAAACTCCTTATCGGCGCGTGTATGGAGATGGAAGTCTGCTTTTAACCAGCGACTGCCATATTCAAAAATCTCATCACTCATTAATAAATTCCTTTGAGGTAGTACGCTTAGATATGGTTTGTTAGAGCTCAGCAGTATCAAGACCTGCGGCTTTCAGTCTCTGCGTTAAATTGCGCATCTTGCTAAATTCAGTTCCGAAACTCTGCCTTAAGCCCACCCCTTCACAAAACTCTTTAGCGGTGATGTTCTTCAGTTCATCGGCATATTTGATCATTTGCAGATGCAACTCAGCTGTATATTGATTTCGAGGTGCCTCAGCCAATACTTGCTTGATTCGATCATAAATTTGGTTTTCGTTCATTTTTGCCTGTGCAACCGCACTTTCTAGCTAATTTATCTAATTTATATATAAAAATGACTTTTAGCAAACTCTTTGCGCATGAAACGTTTAGATCCGCCCAGAAGGGGGTATCTCTTTATCGAAGGGGCGGAGAATCTGAGCAGTTTCGGTATTGGAGGGGAGTTCCGTTCCTGTAGAAGGGATTTTATCAACGCTGCCCATCTGCATGCCCTTCTGACGCACATGAAAGGCTATTTGCTGCCATCTGCGCAGCCATTGCTCCTCCTTAAGCTTGTAAGCTTTGAGCTCAGCGGTTAAGCGATCCACCTCAACCTGAAGCTCTTTTGCCTGTCTTGTTGCCTGCTGTTTGGTTGTAACCAGCTCACCCGAGAGCGCCCGTTTGGCGTTGTCGTAAGCTGCTTTAATTTCAGACTTGGCTTGGAGAGATTGGCGGCTAAATCCAAAGCGATCTTCCAAGACTGCCCAAGTCAGTTTTGAGCCAAGTTCGCCGAGCGCCCAACGATCGAGATCAGCAACGATTGTATTGATATCACTGTCGGACATGCGTCTGAAGCGTTTAACCATGCTTTACCTCGTGTAAATATTGTTCGGGATCAAAGAGCTCCACCCCGTTGTCGGCCAGTTGGGCAGCCAGTGTTTTCAGTTTTTTATCGTTGTGAGCTAGCCAGTCCGCACTCTTTTTCGGCTTAGTGCTATCCAACTGCTTTTCAGCATTTTTCCTTGCGAGTGCAGTAAGTGCATACTGGCGCTTCTGCTCGTCCAGACGACCCTTATCATCCTTAGCCCACACGTAGTCTTTACAGTCCGCCGAACACTGCAAATGGCGCTCACAGGGTGTTTGAGAGAAATTGTGGATACAGATACCTGTACCCACATCATGCACTGCCTGTATCCGCGCCTTTAGAATGGCATCCTGGACTTCTACCGGAACCACTTTGATTTGCTCAGCTAACTGCCCCCCAACCAAGCCCTTTTTGATGTCTTCGCGCAGCATCAGCGCTCGTTTTTCGCGGGATGTATGCTGATAGGCTTTAGTGTCTCTTGGGTTGGTTCGACCAAACCATTCGGTTTGCAGCAGGTCACTTAACCCGCCATCATCAAGCAGGGTATTAAGCGTATGGCGGAAGTGGTGACTGGTGAAGTCTACCTCGATACTGCCGGAAGCGTATTCTGCGGCAAGTTGCGGGAAATAGCGGAGGAAGGTAGTTAGCATCGAATGCGTGCATTTTGTAGCTATCCAACGAGAGTAAGCACCGCTAGACATCCCTTGGTAGCGAACAAACAACAGGTCGCCCAGATAGTATTCCTTACCGAATTGGTCAGTATGGATAGGCTGAACCATCGATGGAATAAAATCTTTTTGGCAATACGCTTCGATTGATTTTTTATAGGTGAAATGAACCGGTCTAGTGTTGACTCCAACTCCAGATTTTATTTCACTGAACACCTCTGCATTTTTTGCACACCAACCCGTTGTGTCTATAATGTTTTGGGGGATTCCTAACTGAGTCAAATCAACCTTGAATAACTTCTGCTCACTCGAAATCTTGTCCAAGAAGCGCGTATCTGCCTTTCCATTTTCAGCCATATATCTAGCTGCTGCCCGCGCTTCTGCCGTGACTTCAGCTATTTCAATGAGCACATCGTCAACGATGGTGATAACCTCTGTCGGAAGGTACAGCCTGCGCTTTGGCGTAAATACATCTCCTCGACTAGCTTTTCTTGGAAAGTATTCGATATAGGCATTCCCTTCTTCATCAAGAGACAACTGCTGATTGGGTAATAATGAAATTTCGCTGAATCGGCGCCCAGTACAAACAAGCAGAGTTAGCATCAGGACATAGAAACGATACTTATGATCTTTGGGAACGTTTAAGTAGAGTTCGCCAATGACTCGAAACACAGCGGGATCGACCAGTTTGTCCGACTTCGTATCCAGAACCTCAGGGTCATCCAACCTTTTATAATTTATCCCTCCCGTGCTAGCGGGACGCTTCATTTTGGCGTATTTGTACTGTAATAAAACTCTGCACAAGCCATTGGCATCACAGTGTGCCGCAAACTCTGCAACATGCTTGTGAAGGTTGTAGGCTGAGGATTCACTGTAATGTTTCGAGATTAAACCCGACGCATTGTCCAGAGCTTCTGGCGTAATCCTAACTAACTCCTGCCCTAGCTGTTTAGCTGCAAATGATAGATATCCAATAGCGGTAATGAAATTGCGCTGATTCGGTGCTGATTGATGTTTCCTGTGGAACCTGAGAACAAACAATGCTTTGGCAACCAGTCCCCAGCAACCGTCTAGTGGCGCTGAACCCAGCTTCGGAGATAGCGCAAAACCAAAAGTGACTGATTTCGTATTTTTACCAGTTAACTTGACTAGGCGACCTGAATCGACTTGCCACTCGGCGTTATCCCAAACAACCGACTCAAACCCCTCTAGCTTCATTAGCTTTGCTTTGCTGACTAAAGACTTGAGGTTTTCATTCCTGTCATGTTCAAGACGATCAACAAAAGGGACGAGCTTAGCATTACGTTTAGAGCGACCATCAGACATTGCGATCCCCTTCCTCACAGAGTTTGGCTACTTGTGCGACCGCGGCTATTACCTCAGCAAGCTGTATTCCCAATCGCGCGTTCTCGTACTTCTTCAAACGCTCTTCACGACCAGCCAGCAAGCATTCCAGAACATGCTCATGATCAGCATGACGATAAGGCTGAAACTTGGGGCACAAATAACATGAATAAGGAGGATCAAGATGACAGACACTGGATTCGCCACACACCCCAATATCAGCTTGATCAGCAGGATTTTGATCATCTACAAACGTTAGATGCTTGTCATCTCGCTCACCATTGAGAGCATCTTCATCACTATCGATTAGCCTGCCTTTGAAAAAATTGAGGTACTTCGAGAAACCTTTCGCCGTTGCTTTGTCTAGGTGCTCAACTATTCTGCCGGCCATCTCAAAATAGACACTTACGTGCTGGGTATCGGTATGATCCAGTATTCTGGCCAGCTCACGCTTACTGATTCCCTCAGCAGCCAGACCAGTTGCCAAGGTATATCGCAGCCGCCTTGGCGTGACATGCAATAATTCGCCAGTAAGCGGCGAGATAATTTTGTGGCGTTTTACGAACGCACTAAGCAAACGCGCTATATCGCTGCTTGTCAGATTAAATACGTTATCAATGTCTTTGGATAAAATGGCGGCTTTGTTCCCATTCTTGTTAATAAGCAATGGTCGCTCTTCCGGATTCACAAAGGCCTTATCTGCAAAGCTCAGCGGAACCAACCGACTGATTTCTATCAGCTGCTCAATCATGGCACCAAAATGCGGATCGAGATATTCATCCAAAAGATCGTCTCTTGGATTTACAAATCGCTTTTTAATTCTCGGCATGCTAATGATGTAGCAGGGGTCATCACCTCCGGGAACCAGACATTCAAAATCAGACTCACGCAGGAAGGTTAAGTTAGCGGGGTTGCGTCCAAATGCTATGGAGAGGGCAACCACAACCCTCTGCTGCAAACACTCTAATGATCGCCCTTCATCCGATTTAAGTGCATTGATTAGCAGAGGCAGCTCAAGAGACTTGTGCAGAGGACCACTTTCGGGATCTTCCATCCGAACAGCCTCACCTTTCGGATTCCCTGGCAACTCTAATCCCTCAAGTTCTTGGGCATAAATTTCCGAAAAGCCACATTCTGGCTTGTTGTCCGCGCTCCAAATGTACCACTGTATGGGCCTGTACATTGCCCACAACCTTTTTCGTGAGCGGGCGCGATTGATAGCGGTTTCAAACAGACCAATTAAGTGCGACTCTGTATCAACTTGAGGTACTGGGTTCCCCCAATGTCTCAGAACTTCTCTCCAAACATCCTGATACACAGCATAACCCGCATGGGTAGATATTCGTTTAAGTCGGTCAGCAACATGGTCTTTTAACGCTTCTCTGATTTCGAAGTTAGTTATCTTTGTGAAATTCAGGGTTGAATTATCCCTCGCAGAATAGGGCAATCTCCAAGTATCACCGGATATATCAACTTCCTTTCCTTCACGGGTAATTAGTGTCTTTATCTCAGGCCAAGACTGCTCGAAGGCCTGAGGTTTCGATAATCTAGTATTCAATCCGGCATCCTCCCTGACACTATTTCAGACTGGTACCGCTTCAGTGACTTGATTGCCTGCTCTTCCACTTCCTGGGCTATGTAAGTATCTTGTGAATCCAAACTACTATCTCCACGAAGTAAGGCTAGGGCTTCCCTTCTGCGCTGCTCATCCATTCCTGAAGCACGCAACACCCGTTCAAGCCGGGATGAGAATGTATGCCTGAGAGACTTGGCCGTTAAGTTTTCAGGAAGATGGTCAGCGTATTGCGATCGCAACAATTGAAAGAACTGTGTAATTGAGGATTGGGACAAAGGCGAGCCCTCATCACTCAAGATTAAATAGTCTGATTCGTCTTGGCTTTTACTTTCAAGCACTTCACGCCAAGTAACAATGTACTCATTCAAAGCAAATGCAAGCTGCCTATTCTCAATCGGGATGACTCGACCATTGCGCTTTATTTGAGGCCTCGGTCGTCTTACATCTAGTGGGTCCGCAGGCCTACGCTCAACCTTTATCGCCGAAATCGCACCAACCTGGACATCCTCTACCCTGAGGCTAAGCAGCTCACCTGGCCTTAAACCACAAAATAGCATCAGCCCAACTGATACATAATTTCTAAATTTTACAGCAGAATCTCGCCCATAACCCTGCTCAGCATCGGGGTGCAATACCGCAAACAAGAAATCAACTTCTGCCTCATTCAGTCCCTTTCGAAGACTCGTTCTCATTGGTGTGGCAGACATAAAGCTACCATCGAGCGTTTTAAGTAAAAATGACTTTCTCTCCCTTAAACGCTCATAGTCCAAGGAAGATAGGGGCAGCTGACTAGTCAGGACGTCCATGCACCAACTGAAAAATTGTCGGATAGTTGTTAACCGTTGATTGAAGGTATTAGGCGCTACTGCACTTATACGCCCATTTGCCTGATCGATTCTTAACGCTTCGACCAAACCACCTTTTAATTCCGCTTCGTTGAATGAGTTTTGAGCCAGTAATTTCGCAGATAGGTCGCAATTTGATTTATCCAACCAACGATAGAGCACTGACAGCTCTCTCAAATTCCGAACTAATGTATTGGTACTAAGGAATCGTCTGGCGAGCACAAACTCATTAGGCAAGACAACTGGCATACCAGATGCATCCAGCATAATTGGTATTTGTTCACCTGTTTTGTGTGTGACTAGGTCTATTTTCATTACAACCCCCTTGTTGACAAAACAAGGATAGATGCAAAATCCTATCTTTACAATATTTGTATTTACACGATTCAGTAAAAGTACAAAAGCATGTCAAATAAAAAGCCCTTTAAATGTTTACACACTCAAAGGGCTTAATTTTTCATTTATTGCATGTAAAACCAATTAGTTAAACAGAACCAATCAATAATTACTTAACAATAATTAGTTTATGTCATTCAGAATGGAATATCGTCGTCAAAATCATCAAAATTACCGGCCGGCTTACTCGCGGCTGGCTGGAAAGCATTCCGGTTAGCACCGGCATTGCCACCACCCATCGCTGGCTGCTGGCGTGGAGGGGCCTGGTTGTAATCATCCATGCCACCACCCTGGTCCATGTCGCCACCATCAAATGCTGTACTTCCACCTTCACGGCCAGTGCCTAACATTTGCATTTGGTCTGCGACGATTTCGGTGCTATAGCGGGTAACGCCATCTTTTTCCCATTTGCGGGTTTGCAAACGGCCTTCAATATATACCGGACGGCCTTTTTTCAGGTATTCGCCAGCGATCTCTGCCAAGCGGCGATACATGACAATGTTATGCCATTCGGTTTTTTCCTGGCGCACGCCGGATTTGTCTTTCCAGTTTTCGGTAGTGGCGATGCTGAAGTTAGCCACTGCCTCACCGTTTGGCATATAGCGCACTTCCGGGTCACGCCCCAGATTACCCATCAAAATCACTTTGTTGACTGATGCCATGGTGTCACTACTCCCCTATTCGATTCATGATTGCTTGCGACAATGCCGCCTGAAATTCTTTGCTGCGCTGATTTTCCAACTTCACCATGAGCATGGTTTCTGAAGGAATGGCGACCACTTCATACACGCCGTCCATAGCGCGGATATCCTGCACCAGGATGGCGGCTTGCTCATCATTATACCCTTGTATGTGGAACATTTTGGTTTTGACACTGGGGGGTGCCTGCATGCCAAGCGCCAGGCCAAACCACACCACCATCAAAGCAGCACAGAAGACAAATACAGTGGGACTGCCATAACTGTGTGATAGCCAGCCACCAAGCGCAGCCCCCAAGAACATGCCAAAAGATTGGGCCGTATTATGAACACCCATGGCCGTGCCTTTAGCGGCCACTGGGGCCATTTTTGAAATCAGCGAAGGCAAAGAGGCTTCTAAGATATTAAACGCCACAAAATAAGAAAAGAGCGTTGCCACAATGCCCCATAAACTGGTCAGGCTAAACATAAAGGCAATTTGCGTCAGCAACATCAGGCCGACTGCGGTAACAAACACTGGTTTCAGTTTGGCCTTTTTCTCGGCATAAATAATCGCAGGCACCATGAGGATAAACGACACCACCAACACCGGCAGGTAAATTTGCCAATGCGTGTTTTCATTCATGCCGGTACTGTTTTTAATGGCAAAGGGCACCACCATGAACATGGCCATTTGAGCACCATGCAGGCAAAAGGTACCAAAGTTCAGCCGCAATAATTGGGTGTCTCGCAACACTTCATGAATTTTGGCCGGGGCGGCCTGCGCATCGGAGTGAAAGTGCGCATGCAATGGCTCGGGCACGGCAAACTTCACTACGGCAATCGCTGCGATTGACAACACAGCGGTCAGCCAGAAAATTCCCGACACGCCTATCCATTGGTTTAAAATCGGACCAGCCACCAGTGACACTGCAAACGTCACGCCGATGGTGGCGCCTATCATGGCCATGGCCTGTGTGCGGTGCTCTTCGCGCGTAGAGTCAGCCACCAATGCGGTGACCACCGCAGAAATGGCACCCGCACCCTGAATGGCACGGCCGACAATCACCATATAAATATCTTGGGCGGTGGCAGCAAAGACGCTGCCCACTGCGAACATAATCAACCCCAGGTAAATGAGTTTTTTGCGGCCAAAACGGTCAGACGCCATGCCAAACGGCAACTGGAAAATCACCTGCATAAACCCATAGGCACCCAATGCCAGCCCGATCAAGGCATGGTTATCGCCGCCCTGTAATGTTTCGGCATAAATCGCAAAAATAGGCAGAATCAAAAACATGCCCAGCATACGTAGCCCATAGATAGAGGCAAGGGCCGCAGTCGCGCGGGTTTCTATCTGGGTCATTTTTTCGGAGAACTGCATGAATCTTTTAAGAAAACTTGGCTTAATTTTGAATAATTGCGTATATTATCAGGTTGGCTGTCTGTTCGTGAAAGTATCATGGAATTTATCAAAATTCGCGGGGCGCGCACCCATAACCTGAAGAACATCAATCTGGATATTCCACGCAACCAACTGGTTGTGGTCACCGGCCTGTCAGGCTCCGGAAAATCTTCACTGGCTTTTGATACCTTGTATGCAGAAGGGCAGCGCCGTTATGTCGAAAGTTTATCAGCCTATGCGCGCCAGTTTTTGGCGCGCATGGACAAGCCTGATGTCGACCTGATTGAAGGCTTGTCGCCCGCGATTTCCATTGAGCAAAAATCCACCTCTCACAATCCACGTTCCACCGTTGGTACGGTGACTGAAATCCACGACTATCTGCGCCTGCTGTATGCGCGTGCTGGCGATCCCGAGTGCCCGGATCATGGCATTAAGCTCGAAGCACAAACTGTCAGCCAGATGGTGGACAGTGTGCTCAAGTTGCCGGAAGACACCAAGTTGATGATTCTGGCGCCAGTGGTCTCTAACCGTAAAGGCGAGCAGCTGGATTTGTTTGATACGCTAAAGGCACAAGGTTTTGTTCGTCTGCGCATAGACGGCAAAGTCTATGAAATGGACGAACTACCGCAGTTAGCCAAAACCACCAAGCACAGTGTAGACGTAGTGGTAGACCGCCTAAAAGTGCGTGAAGACATGAAGCAGCGGATTGCAGAGTCATTTGAAACCGCGCTACGTTTGGCTGACGGCAAAGCCATTGCGCTAGAAATGGATAGCGAAAAAGAACATTTGTTCTCGGCCAAGTTTTCCTGTCCGGTATGTGACTACTCACTGGCAGAGTTAGAGCCGCGTTTATTCAGCTTTAACAACCCCATGGGCGCCTGCCCCAAGTGTGATGGCCTGGGCAATGTCACCTTCTTTGATCCTAAACGTGTCGTTGCTTTCCCGCACTTATCGCTAGCAAGTGGCGCCATCAAAGGCTGGGACAAGCGTAACCAGTTCTATTTCCAAATGCTGGCCAGCCTGAGCCAGCATTACAACTTTGATTTGGAAGCGCCTTTCGAGAACTTGCCGGAAGACGTTCAGCAAATCTTGTTATTCGGCTCTGGCCGCGAACAAATTACATTTAAATACCTCAATGAGCGCGGCACATTCTTCAGCAAGTCGCATACCTTTGAAGGCATTATCAATAACTTGCAACGCCGCTATCGTGAAAGCGACTCCACCGCCGTGCGCGACGAACTGGCTAAATATATCAATGCCACCGCCTGCCCGGAATGTGCCGGTACGCGTTTGCGCAAGGAAGCACGTCACGTCAAGGTCGGTGACCGCAACATTCACCAGATCTGCGAAGTACCACTCAAGCAAGCACTGCATTTTTTTGAAACATTGCAACTGAGTGGCCAGAAGCTGGCGATTGCCGACAAAATCGTCAAAGAAATTGAAAGCCGCTTGAAGTTTCTGACCAATGTGGGTTTGGATTATTTATCGCTGTCACGCTCAGCCGAAACTCTCTCTGGTGGTGAAGCACAGCGTATACGCCTGGCTTCGCAAATTGGCAGCGGCCTGACTGGTGTCATGTACGTGCTGGATGAACCTTCGATTGGTCTGCATCAGCGCGACAATGACCGTCTGCTTGAGACACTGAAACGCCTGCGCGACCTTGGCAACAGTGTGATTGTGGTCGAGCACGACCAGGACGCGATCCAGCTGGCTGATTTTATTGTTGATATTGGTCCTGGTGCTGGTGAGCATGGTGGCAATATTGTGTCGTTTGGCACCCCAGCACAAATTGAAGCTGACCCGAACTCACTGACCGGGCAATATATCAGCGGTAAAAAACAGATTACCTTCAAGCTGCCGCGTACAAAACCAGACCCCAAGCGCATGATGAAACTGAATGGCGCAACGGGTAATAACCTGAAAAACGTGAGTGTTGAAATCCCGGTAGGCTTGCTGACCTGCGTCACCGGCGTTTCCGGTAGCGGCAAATCTACTCTCATTAACGATACCTTATACCGCGTGGTTGCCACGCATTTATACGGCAGCACCACCGAAGCGGCGCCACATGACAGCATTGAGGGCCTGGAATTTTTTGATAAGGTCGTGGATGTGGACCAAAGCCCGATTGGCCGTACACCACGCTCTAATCCGGCGACCTACACCGGCTTGTTCACGCCTATTCGCGATTTATTTGCCAGCGTGCCAGAAAGTCGAGCTCGCGGTTACGGCCCGGGCCGTTATTCGTTCAACGTCAAAGGGGGCCGTTGCGAGGCGTGCCAGGGTGATGGCGTGATTCGCGTGGAAATGCACTTTTTGCCCGATGTGTATGTGCCTTGCGATGTGTGCAAAGGCCAGCGCTACAACCGCGAAACGCTGGAAATCCAATTCAAGGGCAAAAACATCCACGAAGTGCTGGAGATGACGGTAGAGCAAGCGCATCAGTTTTTCAATGCGCAACCGGTGATCGAACGCAAACTGAAAACCCTGCTTGATGTCGGCCTCGGTTACATCACCCTGGGCCAATCGGCAACTACACTGTCCGGGGGGGAAGCACAGCGCGTTAAACTGTCGCTAGAACTCAGCAAGCGCGATACAGGACGCACGCTCTATATTCTGGATGAACCGACGACCGGCCTCCATTTTGCGGATATCCAGCTGCTGCTGGATGTGATTCATCGCTTACGTGATGCTGGCAATACAGTAGTGATTATCGAGCATAACCTGGATGTGATTAAAACCGCAGACTGGCTGATTGATATGGGCCCAGAGGGCGGTGACGGCGGCGGAACAGTGGTCGGCGTAGGTTCACCAGAGGAACTGGCAAAAAATACGGCCAGTTATACTGGCCGTTACCTCACACCCTTGTTGAAACATCTCGCTGTAAAGGGCTAAGGTCAACATGCAACCGGCCCCCAGATGCACTTTAATAACTAGTGCATCCAATACGGATGTGGTTAAGCCACACGCATATATTTATGTCAAACATTGTATGTGGCCCGATTTGGGTTCAATTACTTAAACAAGCGCTTAAAATCAGGGTATTTTAACCAATCGCATGCGTGCCTGTATCGTGGCCGCATGACGATTCAAATAGCGTGTACTGCGATGTACATCATAAAAGCGCGGATTGGGGATCATCGCAGCTAACCGTGCAGCCTGCGCTGGCCCAAGTGCCCGTGCATTGCCATGAAAGTAATGGCGCGCAGCCGCTTCAGCGCCAAACACACCTTCACCCCACTCAATCACATTCAGGTAAATCTCGAGGATACGGCGTTTACTCATGAGTTTTTCGAGCATAAATGTGATCACAGCCTCTTGCGCTTTACGCCAAGGAGTTCTATGCCCGGATAAAAACAAATTCTTCGCCAGTTGCTGGCTAATGGTAGAACCGCCAGCGACAATTTTGCCTTTCTTGAGGTTTTTTTCAAACGCAGTTTCTATCCCCACCCAGTCAAAGCCCTCATGCTCGACAAATTTGCTGTCTTCAGCCGCGATCACGGCGCGCTTTAAATGGGTACTGATGCGCGCATAAGGCACCCATTGCTGTTGCAATTTTGCGTCGGGACGGCGCTCCTGGATGACTTCAAGCCGCGCGTCCATAAATGCCGTGGACTCAGGGTTATGATCTACCCACCACAAAATGTGCAGTAGTACCCAGACCTGGTACATAAGCACCCACAGCAACAAGATGCCAAAGAAAAGTTTAATGGCTTGTTTCATTGAAAGATTAAGACTGGCGGAAAAACTGAATCACCGGGGCGGTCTCCGGACGCAAACCATGCCAAAGATAAAATGCTTCAGCCGCTTGTTCCACCAGCATACCCAAGCCATCAGCCACGTGTGCTCCCGCTGCACGTGCCTGCTGAATAAATGGCGTTTCGCGCCCATACATCATGTCGTAAGCCAGTGTATTGGCCTGAAATATGTCCACCGGGAGTTGTAACGAGTTATCCGTTAATCCGGCTGAGGTCGCATTAATGACGATGTCATATGCTAGGGATAAATCCACGAAAGTCTTCACTTGCAATATTGTCTCGCTGGAGACAGCGTGACTGGAAAATTTGTCCACCATCGCTTGGGCCTTGTCGACACTACGGTTGGCCACGGTCAAATGTGACGGCTTTTGTTGAAGCAGAGGCAGCATCACGCCTTGGGCCGCACCGCCAGCCCCAAGCAATAACACTTTTTTTCCAGCTAATAGGGTATGCTGATGCTGGAGAATGTCGTTCACCAGCCCACAGCCATCGGTATTATCACCGGCGATATACTGCTTATTAAAGCTTAAGGTATTGACTGCACCAGCTGCCTGCGCACGTGCAGACAATTCCTGGCAGGCATTAAAAGCCTCAAACTTAAAAGGCACGGTCACATTGGCACCCAAATAACCTTCCGCACGCAACCTTTGTAGCGTCACATCGAATCCATCCAGCGGTGCCAAAACCTTTTCATAACCAATCACTTTATTGAACTGTTTAGCAAAAGCCTGGTGAATCAACGGCGATTTGCTGTGTTCAATCGGATTGCCAATCACTGCGTATTTTTCAACGGCCATACAATATGAAATCAATTAGTCCAGGGCAAGCCGGCATGTTTCCAGCCATTGATCAAAGTGCGTTGTTTGTGCTCGTTTGCCTCACCTTCAAAGCCTTCCAACATATTATAAACTTTGTTATAACCCAGTTTTTGAGCCAATAATGCGGCATTGTGGCTACGGCCACCGGTGCGGCACATAAAGATCACGGTGCTATCTTTGTCCACCTGCTTTTGTAATTGATCGCTGAATTCAGGATTTGCCACCATCCCAGGATAAAAAGCCCACTCAATATGCATCGCCAGCGGTACACGCCCCACTAACTCGAGCTCTGCACGTGATCGCACATCCACAAGCTTGATGGCACTGTCTTGACTGATGGCTTCAAACACTTCTGTCGGCGTCAGGGCACCAGCGTACGGCAAATTATTTTCAGCACCTCTGGTAGTTGCCTCGTTCAATATTTTTTGTAACTTATCCAAACTCGACCTTCTTCTGAATCAAACTATAAAATAGCGAGTATACCTTTGAAATTCCTACAACAGACAATGCACCATTTAAGTGCTTAATTTGTTGCAATGCACACAAATAGTGCTTATCGTTTTTAATATTTTATGCACGTTCCACATAAACCACCACAAATGCATATGTTTGCGTGGCATGCTTCCTGCTAATATTACACACTAAGATTTAATGTAATTCCGGATTTCCAGAATCCAGACTCACCAAAATCCATTTGTACTTGCTCACGTTTCGGGACATCCGCAACATGCCCCGTTTTTTGCGTGAGCAATTTGAATCATTTTAGACCTTGATCACTGAGGAGAATGTAATGTCCGTTGCAAACGTAATGAAATTGGTTGCGGAAAACGACATCAAATTTGTTGATTTCCGTTTTACCGACACCAGAGGTAAAGAACAACACGTGTCTGTGCCTGTTTCTCACTTCGACGAAGATAAATTTACTGAAGGCCATGCGTTTGACGGTTCTTCTATTGCTGGCTGGAAAGGCATTCAAGCATCCGACATGCAATTGATGCCTGACCCAACGACTGCATTTATCGATCCATTCTTTGATGAGCCAACCCTGGTATTGACTTGCGACGTGGTTGATCCAACCGACGGCAAAGGTTATGACCGTGACCCACGATCCCTGGCAAAACGCGCTGAAGCTTACCTGAAATCCAGCGGCTTGGGCGACACAGCATTCTTCGGTCCAGAACCAGAGTTCTTCATTTTTGACAGCGTTGAGTGGAATGCTGGCATGCAAGGCTGTTCCGTTAAAATCAACTCCGAAGAAGGTGCTTGGGCATCTGGCGACAAATTCGAAGGCGGCAACACCGGCCACCGTCCAGCAGTTAAAGGCGGCTACTTCCCAGTACCACCCGTCGACTCATTCCAGGACATCCGTTCTGCGATGGTCATGACTTTGGAAGAGTTGGGCGTGCCTGTTGAAGTGCACCACCACGAAGTGGCGACTGCTGGCCAGTGCGAAATCGGTACTAAATTCAGTACCTTGGTGCAACGTGCCGACTGGACTCAAATCCTGAAATACGTGGTATTGAACACAGCTCACGCTTACGGCAAAACAGCGACGTTCATGCCAAAACCAATCGTTGGCGACAACGGCTCAGGCATGCACGTTCACCAGTCTATCTGGAAAGACGGCAAAAACCTGTTTGCAGGTAACGGCTACGCTGGCCTGAGCGATTTCGCCCTGTATTACATCGGCGGTATCATCAAGCACGCACGTGCCTTGAACGCGATTACCAACCCAGGTACTAACTCTTACAAGCGCCTGGTACCAGGCTTTGAAGCGCCAGTGAAACTGGCCTACTCAGCTAAAAACCGTTCTGCTTCTATCCGCGTACCATTCGTACACAGCGATAAAGCACGCCGTATCGAAGCGCGTTTCCCAGATCCTACCGCTAACCCATACCTGGCATTTGCTGCCTTGATGATGGCGGGTCTGGACGGCGTTCAGAACAAGATTCACCCAGGTGAACCAGCGACTAAAGACTTGTACCATCTGCCACCAGAAGAAGATGCATTGATCCCAACCGTGTGTTCATCACTGGATCAAGCGCTGGAGCACTTGGACAAAGACCGTGAGTTCCTGACACGCGGCGGTGTATTCTCTGACGACTTCATCGATGCATACATCGCGTTGAAGATGGATGAAGTGACTAAACTGCGTATGACACCTCACCCAGTTGAGTTCGGTCTGTACTACTCCTGCTAATCGCAAGAGTACGCACTAAAACAGGGCAGCCCAGGCTGCCCTGTTTTTTTATGAGCCCGATGTTCCGTCAACGTTTTTAGGCGTGCAGACGTTGATACCCTCAACGATCTACTCTAAACTATTGGCATGAAAAGACTTTTTTACATTTTCACCTTCGCGCTCATATGCAACCAAAGCTGGGCAGATATTTACAAATATACCGACAGTAACGGGGTCACGACCTACACCAACATTAAGCCAGAAGGTAAAAGTAAAGCTGAATTAATTATTAGCGGCCCAAAAACTACAGAGCCGCCGTCGGCAATTCGTGAAAAAAAACCAGCCACCAAAACGCCTGCCCCGGCTAACTTTCCTAAGGTGGATAACCAGACACAAAATCAGCGTGACCAGAAGCGCCGCGAGCTGCTAATGAATGAATTAGCTCAAGAAAAACAAGCACTTGAGAATGCGCGACTCCTCTATGAAGAGGCCCAAAACACACCAGAAGTTTACAGAGGTGCCAATGGCAAAACATTCAGGAATGTCGCCAAATATGAAGAGAAACTACGCGTGATTGAAGTAGAAATCCAGGCACATGAACGGAATATCGAATTACTGAATAAAGAACTCAATCTTTAACACGCACCATTTTTGGGATTTTTTAAACCTTCTTTGCTAAGTAAGTTAGAATTGGCTTGGGTTTTGCTTTAAAACAGGGCGTGATTCACTCTTTTTAACAAACTTAGGATATGGTTCAAAAATCTCCCCAAGGGTTTAGTGGTTTAGAGCACATTGCGACAGCAGTGATCCTGCTCAATAACCAGCTGGAAGTCACCTATGCCAACTCGAGTGCGGAGATACTGTTCGCCTTCAGCGCCAATCAAATCCAGGGTTTACATATTCACGATGTATTTGTGAATTGCGAGATTTTGCAAATGGCTGTGACCAATGCCATCCAAACACAAGGTCCTTTTCGTGAGCATGAATTCACACTGACCACTCAACGTGGCCATACCACTGCCGTGACATGTACCGTCACACCGATTTCTACCACGTTTAACCAGACAGCTGAAGACATGCTGATTCTGGAGTTTGTACAAATGGACCAGCAATTGCGTATTGCGCGCGAAGAGCGCATGCTGATTCAACAACAGGCGAATTCAGAGTTATTACGTAACCTGGCTCACGAAATCCGCAACCCCTTGGGAGGCTTACGTGGTGCCGCGCAGTTGCTCGAATTTGAACTGCCGCAACCAGGCTTGAAAGAATATACCCAAGTCATTATCAAAGAAGCTGACCGGCTCCACAGCCTCATGGACAGGTTACTGGCTCCGCATCGCGTACCCAAATACGAACCTACCAACATTCATGAAGTACTTGAGCGCGTGCGTAGCCTGCTTCTGGCCGAATCGCCCAACTATATTCGCGTGATTCGTGATTACGACACCAGCCTGCCCGAAATCATTGGTGACCGCGAAAAACTGATCCAAGCCGTACTCAATATTGCGCGCAATGCCGCCCAGGCCATGCAACAAAACCAGACTGAAAATGCGGGTATTACCTTTAGGACACGAGCAGAGCGTCAAATCACGCTCGCGAGGAAGCGCTATCGCGTCGGTATCCACCTTGAAATTATCGATAATGGCCCAGGCATTCCAGCCGGTATCAAAGAGCGTATTTTCTATCCGCTCGTTTCTGGCCGCGAAGGTGGCACTGGCTTGGGTCTTGCGCTGGCACAAACTTTTATTACCCAACACCATGGCATGATCGATTGTGACTCACAGCCAGGCAAAACAATTTTCCATATATTGCTGCCCATTGAGAGTACGCAATTAAAATCAGCACAATAATACGAGAATAGCTATGAAGCCAATCTGGATCTTAGACGACGACAAATCAATACGCTGGGTGTTTGAAAAAGCCTTGGCCCGGACCGACTTTGATTTCAAAACCTTTTCTTCTCCGGCAGAGGCCCTGAATGCCTTAAACCGTGAGCAACCTCAGGTCATCGTCAGCGACATCCGCATGCCCAACGGTTCAGGACTGGACTTCCTGTCAGAGGTCAAACAACGCTACCCCGAAATTCCTGTCATCATCATGACCGCCTACTCTGACTTGGAAAGTGCGGTTGCCGCTTTCCAGGGTGGGGCGTTTGAATATCTGGCTAAACCATTCGACGTCGACCAGGCGATTGAGATCATCAAACGCGCGGTTGAAGAGAGCATGCGCCAATCTGTTGAGGCCGTTGAAGACACTGGGCCTTCGCCGGAAATCATCGGCCAGGCTCCTGCCATGCAGGAAGTATTTCGTGCTATTGGTCGCTTGAGTCGTTCGCATTCTACCGTATTGATTAACGGTGAGTCTGGTAGCGGTAAAGAATTGGTAGCCAGCGCATTGCATAAACATAGCCCACGTGCAGACAAACCGTTTATTGCCATCAATACGGCAGCGATTCCCAAAGATCTATTGGAATCCGAATTATTTGGTCATGAACGCGGCGCATTTACTGGCGCAGCGGCAGCAAGAAGAGGGCGCTTTGAACAGGCAGATAATGGCACACTGTTTCTGGACGAAATCGGTGACATGCCTGCCGACTTGCAAACAAGATTATTGCGTGTCCTATCCGACGGCCAGTTTTACCGCGTGGGTGGGCATCAACCAATCAAAGTAAATGTACGCGTGATTGCAGCAACCCACCAGGACCTTGAAGAGCGTGTCAAACAAGGCTTATTCCGAGAAGACCTGTTTCACCGTTTGAACGTCATCCGCCTGCGCCTACCACCCTTGCGCGAGCGCAGGGAAGACATCCCCTTGCTCACCAAACATTTTCTAGCCCACAGCGCTCAACAGCTAGGCGTAGAGCCTAAACAATTATCCCAAGCCGCCATCAAATACCTGATGTCAGTGAACTGGAGCGGTAATGTCCGCCAATTGGAAAACGTCTGTCATTGGCTCACCGTGATGGCGCCCGGCCAAAATGTGGACGTCAATGATTTACCCCCAGAGTTAAAAGAAGATACAGGTAAACATAGTACAGGCGGCTCATGGCAAGAAGCATTGGCCCAAGAAGTCACCGACTCACTCAATCGTGGTGAAACCAATATTCTGGATACCAAAACCAAAGAGTTTGAACGTATTCTTATCACCCGCGCCCTCGCCCACACCGATGGCCGACGTATTGAAGCAGCCAATCAGCTGGGGATGGGGCGCAATACGCTCACACGTAAGATTCAAGAATTGGGCATTGATGACTAACAATCTTCAAGGATCAAATATTTGTTTGCTGCCAGCACCAGAATTCCTAGATCTGCATTTAATATGCGTTAAACTAAGTCACAATAAATGCTTGAAACTAGGCTTCTCAGGACCAACTCCCTATGAGGATTGGAGAAACCTCTAAAGGTTGAACAATCTCTTATGTAAAAAAACGGCAACCGAAGTTGCCGTTTTATCTGCTTCAAAGTTCTAGCAGCTAAGCTGCAATTAAACTAGAAGAACAGGATGGCACCCAGTGATACTGTTTGCGCATCACCTTTGAGACTTGTTGTACGATTGTCAAAGTCACGCTCAGATTTGGAGTATTCAGCAACCAAGTTCAAGTGCTTGGTCAATGGGTGATAAGCACCAACTACCCACATGCTGTCTTTGATTTCGTCCAACTGAGTGTCAGCAGAGTTGCCTTCCAATTTAGATTGGCCCCAGCTCACGCCCAGTTTTGTACCAACGCCAGGCAGTGTGTATGTACCTTGTACATAGTAACCGTTAGAATCACGACGGTTACCACGAGCATCTAAACCACCAGCAAACTGGAATGTTTGACCGATACCTTTACCGTCGTAGTAGTAACCTGTCAGGCCAAAACCAGCAACGTTAACTGTTGTACCAACGTCCCATGAGTAAGCATTTTCGCTACCGCCAACACCACTTACACCAGCGATTTTTTGGCTAATTGCAGATGCCCATACTTTACCAGCAACATCACCTGTCCACTCGTAAGAAGCTTTACCTTCGTAACCAGTGCTCGCAGCTGAACGGTCTGTAGATGTTGCACCTTGAGCTACAGTTGGGATACCTGTGTTAGTAGCGTTCCAGCCTTGTGTCAAACCAACTGTGAATTGGAAACCGTTCCAGTTTGGTGATGTGTAAGCAACTTGAGATTTCCAGTCAGCATACATGAAGCCTGAACCGATACGGCCCAAAGTTGTTGTGTTACCTGACAGTGAACCAGCACCACCACCAACGCCCAACAATGTCATATCATTCAAGATAGCGTCTGAACCGTAGATGCCCAGATCTTTACCCAATTTCATAGAGCCCCATGAAGCATCACCGAATGTCAAGAATGCTTGACGGTTTTCAGCACCGCCGCCATTAGCGCGGTCGTTGTCTTGAATACCAGAGTTATTTGATGATGAACCTGGGTTGATGCTGATAGTGAAACCAACATCCAGGTCGTTCTGACGTGTTTTACCAGAAACGCTCAGGTAGTTTGGCAGCAAACCAGTAGTGATGTTGCTTTGTGAACTAGCATCAGCAGTGCCTAAACCTAAAGCTGCTGTAGTTGCACCAGTATCACCACCAAATTTGGTGTTTGTGTAGTAAGCGTTAACAACGCCACCGATGTCCAGAGTCCAGTCACCAG
>VFQN01002120.1_pt1 | contig 31538 bp, 50 predicted proteins | sample 3512371 | NCBI WGS metagenome assembly VFQN01 (sample SAMN10412370, study PRJNA504923) | tailings metagenome | isolation source: Replicate 2 from Balatoc abandoned mine | place: Philippines: Itogon, Benguet | collected 2017-08-28 | reverse complement strand
TAAGGGGGAGCGGTTCTACGACTGTGCTCAAGCCCCTGGCCCAAGGCTTGGGGAAGTGGTACCCGCTTGGCCGTATGTCTGAGTAAGCTCCGTGTAGGCTCTGCTTCCGAGCTGTGACGACCACATGAACACAGGAGCTGTAGCGCTTAGCTGTGACTGATTGCCTCTGCGTCGGGCCGTTGCCCTCACGATCTCCGCGCGGTCTCGAAGGTCGTTTGGTTGGTTGCGCGCCAGAACACATGTGGCCAGAACTCTTCTTTCGGGGCCGGCTCAAACCGCGTCTGCGCTCAACGCCCCATCAACGACCTGTAGCAGATAACTACTTTATTGCAATTGCAGTAAGCCAAGCTGACCTAATGCGTGGGCAAGCAGGTGTGCGCGAGTCTCGGCCAGCATAGTGTGGTCGCCTATGTTCGGCAGGAATGGCTCGGTGCTAAACTTCCTGCATAGGAGAGAGCTGAGTGGACATCGGCGGGGCACGGCGGTGAGCTGGTTCCTTGGCCTGCCCTCTGCACGCCTAGTAAACTGCGACAAGCGCCTAATCGCGTTCGCGGGGAAGCGGCTCGCGCTGATTGCGGCAGTATATAAAATGAGAACATACCGCTATTCCGTAAAGTCGCAATCGGATACGCAAATGTTGCCTGCACTGTGCATGGCCACCAGTAATTGCCCGTCGTCAAGCCGCGCAGCTTTTACCTCCCTCAGCTCCGTGCTGCTTGCAGACGTGCCAAAGCAGGCGTCTCTTCCAGTCGATATGCCCAACCAACAAGGTAAACAAGGCTGCCCCCATAATCCCTCCTATGACGACGACAGTTGACCCACACGTGTTAGCAGTGCCACTTTTTTGGCACGTAAACCCGGCACATCCGCCATCCGTTCGCTTCGTGCTCACAATACATGTGATCCTTTGCAGGTTCAACAGCTGGATGTACCGGAGGTCCACATCTGCCGCTTCTCGCCATGCGGGCAGTATCTGGTGCGCTATGCTACAGCACACGCAAGGAGGCGGCCCGCAGCTCCACGCGGACGCCGCAACCATCGCGCACCCAGCAGCCTAGCCGTCGTTGGCACAAAGTCTCAAGTGATGCCGTCCAGCTGGCATAATTGCAGCATTTCTATCGTCCACGAAACTCCACGGAGCAGCAGCACTGCGGAGTACCATCTTTTACATGCCTTCCAGCCCAGAGCCTGGCCCGCCGATGGGCTCTTTTGCACCCCATGGTCCACACCGTCATACCGTACCCCACCACGTTACTCCCCACTGGACCAAACACGTTCTCCATCCATGTTAACCCACACGCTAACCCACAGGTGTGCATGGCGGGCGGCTTCACGCAGCTGGTGGTGTACCGCTACACGGGGCCCCGCCTGCCGCCAGGGAAGGTTCCCCCGGACGCAGACGATGCTGAGCTGGCGTCCCGCCTGGCCTCCTTCGACTGGTAAGTCCTTCAGAAGTACCACCACCCACATTTGCCGTTTTTATACCCTACACCCGTGTACCTGCCGCGTGTCGGCCGGCGGCAGCCGTCGCGCATCCTGCCGTGGCTCTAGGGGTGGCGTCCGGCAGTTGTGCATGTTCTTACGACATTCTTGTCCTTGTGTTCTTTTTTGCTGCACCTTCCTGCAGCTTCTTCACGCAGCTGTACCGGCTGCAGCTGGCTCCGGCAGGGGAGGTCCTCGCCCGCGAGCTGCTGCTGTTCATTGGTGGCGGCGGCCTGCTGCTGCTTGCCTCGCACTCGCCCTTCAACCTGCCGCAGCCGCCGCCGCAGCAGCAGCAGGGCGAGCAGCCGTCGCGCGAGCGGTCAGGGGAGGTGCTGCTGCGGGGAGTGGCCACCGCGGAGTCGATACACCTGCACGTGGTAGGCAGGCGTGCGAAGGGTGTACATCTGCACAAGGAGGCACGCTGTGCTGCTGTTGGGCCTGCAGCCTGGCCATGTCTTGAGTGCATGTGTCAAGGTGTCGCCGCCTAGGCCCCTGGCATGCGGCAGGACAGAAGCCATTGCAATGACACAGCTGGCTGGCTCCGAACCCAATCTGCGTGTGCAAAGCATGAGCATGCAGTGCGCCTGGTCGCCACCGCTGTTGGCAATGTTGCTGCTACCTTGGGACCCCTTCTGCCAACCGCCTCCCGCAGGTCCGGCTCTGCGACGGCGTGCGGCTGGGCTCCACCCGCATCGAGGGGGAGGCGGTGGACCTGGGGCTGGGCGCGGGGCCCGGTGGCAGGGCGGAGAGCCTGGGGGTCAGCGCACACGAGGACCTGGTGTCAGTGCTGCTGGTGAGGTGGGACAGGGCAGAGTTGGTTCAAGGGGCTTGAGGGCTGCCGTGGTCTAGGCGACGTGGGTCGCCGGTGAGGCCACACGGGGTGGGGGCCTGGTGGCGGTGCTGCTGGTGGGGGCGGCGGGCTAACGGGCCGAAGGGCCAATGGGTTCTCAAGGGATCCGGCCCCATCTGATTGTGTCAACATATGCGGATACGCAAACACGTGTTTCCTATCCTCACCGCGTGTGGCTCCCCTTTGCTTCTGCGGCTGCGCTACCACCTGCGCACCCAGGCATGCATGACGCAAGACGCAAACGATTTAAACCATCAATGTTGCTTTCCTCGCCGCACTGTGCCCCCCGCAGCTGCGCTCCCAGGAGGTGCTGCTGCTGCAGCTGCTGCGCGGCGGGGAGGAGCTGGTGGCGGTGCGCAGCGTGGGTAGCCACGTGGCGGAGGACGACGCGTTGGTGGTGCGCACCGCACAGAGGGCGGAGGACAGCTGGCGGAGGCAGCGCGCGGCGGAGCGGGAGGCCGTGGCGGCAGCGGCCGCCGGGCGCCAGTCGCTGAATGGTGGGACCGGGGTGCCGTTTGGGCTGCTGGACGGAACGGCGTGGGGCAGCAATTTGGGCAATCGATTGGAGGCCATTTGGTGGTGCAGTTCTCACGTAGGCCAATTATCATGGGCTGGCACAGATGAAGAGTATGTGATTGCGTGCTGTCTGTTAACTGTCTGCAGGCAGCCAGGCTCCGCAGCTGCTGGTGCCCCTGCTTCACGGCGAGACAGGCCCTGCGACCACACACGGGGCAGCTGGAGCGGCGGGCAACACAGTGACCCATGGGTCGCTTGAGTCCCTGGGTTTGGCTCCCGTGTCCGCAGCACCCAGCGTCGCGCACGCCGGCCCGCTGCCCGCCATGCGACGCAGCGCCACCGGAGATCTGGTGCTCAGTGACCACCTGCCCCTTAATACACAGCACCTGGCACATACCGCGCGGCTGCACCACGCTGCGGGGCAAGGAGGCGACACGGGGGCGGGAGGGCTGGGGGCTGGCGGCCTGCCTCCCAGGCCGCACGGCGGCGGCCGCGGGTCCGGGGTTGCTCCGCTAACACCGGCGGTGTACTCAGCCGGGGCGGCGGGAATGGGCACAGGCGCCGGTGGCATGGGCCATGGGATGGGTTCAGGTACAGGGCAACAGTGGCAGGGTGCTGGCCCACAGGTGGCGGCTGTTCTGTACACACCAGCTCATGCTGCTGCTGGCGGCGTTGCAGGAGGTGTTGGGGTTGGTGGGCTAGGGTCTGGGCAAGCTGGCGGAACGGGGCTCCCCCTGCCGGCGGCGGAACGTCAGGCGCTGGAGGCGCAGCACACCGCTGCCCGCCACCGCGTCCGGCAGCGGAGCTACGGGCAGCTGCAAGGGCTAGATGCAGCGCCTGCAGCTGCAGGTGGGCAGCAGCAGCAGCCACAGCAGCAGGGGCAACACGGAGTGCCAGTGCCGCTGCCGCACGTGCGAACGGAGCAGCAGCAGCCACAGCGTCCGGCAGTGCAGCAACCGACGAGCCATCACCAGCAGCAACAGCAGCTGCCGCGGCGGGGCGCCACCCCTCCGGCCGGGGGCCCTGGGGCAGGGCTGCAGGCGATCCATGCTGGCCTGCCAGCCGGCGCAGGGCCTGGGCATGGACAGGGCCAGGGGCAAGGGACCGTCCCGGCAGTGGCTGCTGCCCACCCTGGAGCTGGCGCAGGGCCGGCGCAAGGACGAGCTGCTGGTGCCGGGCCAACCATAGCGAACCACCTAGTGGTTGCAGGGGCAGGCGCGGTCGAGGCGGAGGGGCCTGGCGCGGGTGTGTGCATCACAGGCATCAAGCAGCGGCTGATGGCGTACCTGTACGGCACGTGCCTGCGGGCGCACCCGGGACACCCCCGGCGGCAGCAGCGCGAGGCGCTGGTGCTGTTCCGCCACATGGACCTGTACCGCTCGCTAGTCATCAGAAAGGTGGGCGTTATGCTGCTGCTTGGAGCCTGTCCACCACACCGCACCCTGCGCAGTGCTTTCGGTGCTGCAGGTGCAACACGCAAAGGCGGATCCGTTGCTCCCCAAAAACAATATAAAAAAATGAAATATATGGCCGCTTTCTGCCAGCAACACTTTGTTACTCGCTCCTCGCACGCACAGGCCCAGCTGGTGGACCGGCACCGGCTGCTGCTGGAGCTGCGCACGCCCGCCGCCGCCGACGTGGCCTCCTCCACGCCGGGGGCCCCGGCCGGCCCGCCGCCCGCCCCCGGGCCGGGCGTGCCACCCTGCCAGTTCTACGCCCTGTACGACATGGCCTCCACCCGGGTCATCACCATGCGAGCGAGTGAGTGCCGCCTTGGCTAAGGACACGCAGGTACCACGCAACCCTGGCCCCCTATTTCCGTTTGCCACGGTGCCGCCCCGGGGATACCACCCTGGCCCCTCCCGGTCACACCTGCATACAAGCAAAAGCATAGAGTGGCGGGCTGCTGCAGGGAAGGGGTGGCGTCACAGGCTGCAGATGCCCCGTAATCTCCCGTCAACTGCACAGTTGATTGTGAACGCAAAGTTCTTGCGCTGTGCTCAAGCGCCTGATGTATACATTTCGTGTGGTGCACCAACGTGGCCAGGCGTAGAGCTTGCGTTGACGTCAGAAGCGCCGTCATTACTGTCCCCGCAGGCGCCGAGGAGGTGCTCGACACGTACGTGCGCCGAGTGGCGGGCGCGGGGTGCGAAGCGCCCTGGACGGAGTCTCTGCCGCTGTGGGACAGGTGGGCCATTGACTGCACTTCTATGCCGTATCGTCTGCAACGTGTGTTGCTAAGATGCTCTCCTTGCGGCTAGCGGTAACCAATCATCGCGCATCCGTGGGATGGACCTGCACCACAACCCGCCAGCCTCCTCGCCATGTGTCAGTAAGACCAACACACCCTCTCGCCCGCCCGCCTGCCCTTGCGCCTGCCGTACAGGTTCGTGTACGACAACGCCCTGTCCGCCGCGCGCCTCAAAACCGGGCTGCTCACGCACACAGCGATGGGCGCCAACGGCAACCCCACTGGCCCCGATCCGCGCTCCCTCACCCCTCTCCTGCCGCACATCCCCGCCCCCGCCGCCGCCCACGCACCTCCCCCTAGCTCGTCCGCCCCCGCCCAGGCCCCCGGCGCATCCGCCTCTAACGTCCTCTCCACGCGCAAAGTTCTTCAGCTGCTACCTCCCACTTCCGCCAGCCACGTGCTGTGCCCCAGCCCGTACCTTGACTCATCGCTGTACAGCTACGACGGTCGCGTCATCTCGCCGTACATCCGCGTCCGTGCATCGCTCGAGCAGCCCATCTCCTTCCGGCCACGCGCCCGTTCCGCGCCTACAAATGCAGCTGCCCTTTCTGCCGCACCCCTGGGAGCCCATACATCCACGCCGCCCGCGCCGCCGCCTGGGTTTCGGTTGGAACCGGGGGCCTTCGAGCCGGTTGTCGTACGGGAGCGGCGGTTGGGTCGCCACGTGCTGCACCTGGTGCACCCCGACCAACCGTTCGTGCTGACTGTGTTCAGCGTCTTCACACAGAACACCCTGAACATCAACTTCAGGCTATAAGGTTTGGACCCAGGTGGCGATCGCTTGACCGTGGCATACCGCATTTACATGGTTGCGGTCGGTGGCTTACATGGTGCAGTTGTGGTGGTGATGGTGATGCTGGATGCTGGTGGGTAGCTGATGGGTGCTGGCCAGAGGTTGGTGGCCGCTGGGGCATCGATGTAGTCGTGGGCAAGGTGGCGGAAGTGTGAGGGACAAGGGACGAAGGAGTCATGACAGGCAGCGGAGCAGCTGTTGCAAGGTGCTACACGGCTGGCTGCTGGGGCAAGTAGGAGTGGGTGCTGTGGGTGGAGGCGTGAAGAGGTCGACTCGTACAGGCTTAGGCATGAGAGCTGTTGGCGTGCGCTCAGAAAATAAGTGGATGGAGTGCAGTGGGTCCCAATGTGGCTGGCTGCACGTTGCAGGAAGGGAGAGGCAGTAGTGTGCATTTTGCGCGGGTAAGAAGATGCAGAGTGTTAGGGTACAGCAGGTGTTGAGCTGGGCAATGATGGAAGAGGGGCACGAGCGTGCAGTATGTTTGTGGCTGTCGGACATTCGGAGGCTGGTGCTGGCACGTTCTGGCAACAAAACCGTACACAATAGTGGTCGTTTGTTGCAGTTTGCGAGCACTACGTCACACTCGGGCGAAGGAGATGGCACACTGTTAGCCATGACTGAGAGCACGGTGGCGGCACGGAGGCAGGATTTAGGGAATGGCAAAACTGCCAACAAAAGAAATAGTACCCAAAGGTCATGATGCTACGCATACCGGCACTGCGGGTGTGTATTTAAGACACGTTTGAGGTGCGTGGAGAGACAGATACAGATGGTTGCTGCGGGTTGGCCCGGGCATCTCGATTGCCGCCGTACATGCCCAGGCACATCTCGTGGCATTGCGAACACATGCTGCTCGTGATATTTTGGTCGGAGTCGTACAACGCTACACGGCCGCTGCCGGCGCCCGTCACCATGTAGCTACTGGTCATTGGCGAAGGTCGGAGGGCGCGTGGGGCATCGGGCGGTGTCCAGCACAGGGAGCTGAAGGGGCCTTCCGTCCAGCTTTCGGACGTAGCTTTTAAAGCCCTTCGTACTGCAGTTGTGCTTGATACAACGGTGTGCAGAAGCATTCTGTGCCCTTGTGGGGGCTTACGCAGCCCTGTGGTATTGTAACCCAAGCTGGGGATAGTAACCACTAACCAGCTGGCTTGCCATGCTGTGGTTTGGAACCTGCGACTGGAACTCGAATTCCCCGTTGAGAGGACCAGATGCACTTGGCAGCTGCTTGACCATATGCAATGCACGCAGAAGTCGAACGTGACACCTGGTGCCACGTGCGCCGAAGTTGGAAAGCGGGCTTGGGGTGGAGTAGGGTACAGCTCGATGTGGGTTACGATAACCTGACACGTGTCCACCAAGAGTGACATCATCCAGCTGACAGACCATGGACATTCCAGCCTACACCGTTCCAGGATCAGCCAGGTCCCATGAGGAACAGTTACAAGGGCAACCACAGTACGGTGTGCGGCGGGGTACCTATGCAATTGCGTCTCCACGGCAGGATCCACGAGCACAACGCCACTCCGCATCCACACCGTAGCTTTCCCTGGCCATGACATGTTGAACAGCATGTGCCCAAGCGGCTTTCCACCCCCGCCAATGCATGATTGCGCAAAGTCCATAATTTTTGCTATGCAAAACTGGCACCACAAAACGGCCGTGTACACCCTTCAACGCTGCAGGATAAGATCCGAAACCACATGTCTGCGTGTGACGGGTCCCGCCACATAAATCGCCGTCCGTGCCGCACAACACCCGCCGGTACACACCTGCAAGTTGCCCTGACCTGCCTGCACGATCCCTTGATGTGCTGAATCCCTCAACACTCCTGGCGCCCGAACCTCGTCCCCTCGGCTGGAGTGCTCGCGGTGCAACCCCCGCCGTTCACAACACACAGCTGGCCGTGCGAGCCTTACGCAGGGACAACGTGTCTTCCTACCTGCGGTGCACGACGCGTGGCGGTGCACGTTTGGGATCCGGCCCCCAGCGTGGGGCCCGGCCCGGGGCCGCCTCCCAGAGCCCATACACGATGAACCAGGCGGCCAACTACCCCATGGCTCGGAAACGGTTTCTCGCGTTTTACGCGTACCCCATGGCTCGGAATGTTTCATGCTTACAGCTGGCCGCATGCGGGGTTGGTGGGCGCTACCCAATAAGCCGCTTCGCCAGTTGCCGGACCTTCCGGTCAAAGTCCCGGCTCGCGATGCGGGAGGTTGGCGTGTGGAACGGGTTCAGGGCCACCTGGATTGCGCAAGAGGTGGAGGGAGCGGGCAGCAGGCGAGAGCAGGTTGCGGCAGGCATGCAGGTAAGCTGTGGGGTGCACTTGGCAACATGTGTTATGGAAGGCGGTGAGCTGCTGTTCTGCTAGATCAGGCAGATCCCTCTGAAGGCACTCACATCGAAACGAGAGATACCACCAGCTCATCCCCCTTGCCCCGTACCATGCACCGAATGCGCTACCGCACCCGGGACTGCGGCCATGCTCCGACGACACCATCCCACGCACTGGCTTTCCGCCCTCCCTTACAGGCGCGTCAAGAATGGATGCACCAGGGCAATCTCCCAACGAATGACAGTGCGTTTGGCTAAGATGCTGCTTGGTACACGTGGTTACAACACTCCCAATCATACGGTTTGTTTGGTCGGTGGCACCCACCCGCAAGTAGATGTCGTACACCTCAGTGAAGAACGCCCGGATGGCGTCGTCCGAGCGCCCGTCGTGCAGCATCAGGAAACGCACATTGCCGGGCGTCACAAAGGCGGTCACGTTGAGACCGTTGAAGCGGTCGACCACCTGAGTGGGGTGTGTCAATGTGCGGGCCGTGGGGTCAAGGGCGAAGCTGGTGACGGGGTGGAGCGTGAGAGTAAGGGCAAGGGCGAGGAAGGGCGGCGGTTGTGTTACAACCGGACCTGGAGCCCTGCTAGATGGTTCCTCCTCGTGGCCCCGAGCCAAGAGGACACAGATGTAATGGGCTGTGGGGCGGGGACACTGTCATACAGCTCGTCAGCCACACGGAGGGCGCTGCGCCGTCAGGTTCGGGTCAGGGCCACGGCCACGGCCCCCTATGTGTCTGTCCTATCCTGCCAGTTTTACAGGCCCAGACGTGTCGCTTTTGGTGTGTATCTCTGTGTGCGTTCTGCATACCCTGTGGCCTGTGTTTGAGTCAAGTACTACGAGCAGGTACGTGCTGGGTAGGCGCTTGCCTTGAGGTGTGGCTCCTTACTCATCCACATCTGCTCGTCGACTGCATCCAGAGACGAGTGCAGGACGAACTGGTGCAGGTACTGGGTTTGTTGCTGTGGGACAGGTGTGTGAGGCAGTCATGGGCATTCGGTGCCATTCGGAAGTTGGCACGGTTTGCAAGAGCGCCCGGACAGGTGTTGACGAACAGCACGCAGGGATTGCGCACCTCCTTAGGCCCAGTCAGGTCCACTTCGTATATAGGATGGTCCTCTTTGCCAACAATGACAAACGTTAACGTCGGAGTGGCCATCCCGCTCGAGGACCTCCCCAGGTGCTCTAGCCCCAGTGCCTCCCTACTCCAACCTCATGACGCATCAAGTTCAGATGAAAGGGTTTGTTGTACCGATTGTGCTACAATACTCCAATCTAGTGCAGCTGCTCACCTGCAATTTTGGGCGGCATCGGCCGTACCGCGGGACTTTTGCAGTCCTCGAATGTCCAAAATGTCACGCGCAAATACAAGGAACCTGATATCTGAAACAGCTTGCCTCAGCCTGTGAGGGGGAAGTGCTCCACACGCTCCTTCCACAACAAGCTGCCAAACACTCAGGCGGACCTCTTATTGATCGAGTGTAACATTACGTGCTATACTAGGCAAGACACACGCTTGTAGGGCGCCTGTAGGCCTGTAGGGCGTTCCTCGTTGCGCATTTTGCGGGGGCGACAGGCCGACAATCGCAAGCCTTTGTAATCGGAGCGCGATGATTATCCCCGTCCGGTGCTTCACCTGTGGAAAGGTGGGCAAGCGCGGGTGTGCTGCCTGCCGCTGTGTGGGACGGCACAAGCGGCGGCGACGACACCTCCCCCAGCCCCGCCAAAGGCACCCACACTGCACAGCCGAAGCCCCCATAGTCACAGCGAGTTGACGATGTCTCTTACACAGGTCATCGGCAACAAGTGGGACACCTATCTGGACTTGCTCCAAGCAGGCTACAGCGAACAGTAAGTTATGACGAGTCTGGCTTGCCGGTTTTGCGGGCAGCGGCAGCTGTGACAGGAACCCCTCACCCGGCCACCTGACTGCTTATGGGTGGGAAGCGTCCCAGAATGAACGCTCGACTCGTTAGCTGCTTTGCCTTTGCACGCTAGAGCCCGCTGTACCTGCACACTGTGCTCATTGCCTCTCACGTTGCGCACACCCCACTGGTGCACGTCCCTTGCCCTCTTACATGCTTGGAACATCCCTGCACCACATCCTACTACAACCCACGGAGCATGTCTCCCCTACCGCCATATATCTTTCCTCTTGCGAACGAATACCGCTCCTCCCTTCGTGGCTTGCCCCGCCGTTACAGGGAGGCCCTTGACGGCCTGGGTCTGACGCGGTACTGCTGCCGCCGCATGCTGATGACACACGTGGACCTTATTGAGAAGCTGCTCAACTACAACACCCTAGAGCGCGCGGCCGCCGCCCAGCAGCCAGCTCAGCAGTGAGGCCACGTTGGATGGGCTCATATGAACCAGTGCTCCTTAGCAAGGGCGCTACGTCTGTAGGCTACCTGCCGCACTTGCCTACAGTCGGCGTGACTCTTTGGCGCTGAAGTGGAGAATCACGGTGCATGGGAAGCTGGTCGCCATTGCGGACCGGCAGGCAATCACTATGGTGAAGTGAAGTGCACGGGCTGGGGCGGGGCAGATGCGCTGGCATGGATGCAAGTCTGCCGAGCGTAGGGACGAAGGGGGCCCATGTCTAGGCGACGGGGCAGTCCAGCCCGTCAGGCTTGTTTCTCCGAAAGCCAGGAGCATGTGGCAGGCTATGATTATGGCGTTCATGACGCAGGGCGTGGTATAGCTGTGGGTCCCAAGCTGCGAGACGTAGGTTGCTCGTCGTGCCTGGGAGGGTCGAAGCGTTGGTTGGCGGAGGCAGCTGATAGAACACAGGCGTGCGATGCGCTATACGCCTCCTGATTGGCCTATGACGCGCATTATGCAAGACGCCCCGAGTGTATCTATCTGGCTAGACTGTTGACGATCCAGACACTGGACGACCCCAGGCGGTCGATGTACATGCAGTACAGTCACCTGCCGTACGCCAACCAGTTTACACGTTGTAAAACGGAGTGATTATGTGCGCTTTTTGATGATATGTGATGTATGGGCAGCGCTGCAGTCTCAGGTCAGACGGCCTCGTCACTATCAGGCTCGTAGCTTCATCAGCTTGGAGCTTGGCCAAGGCATACTGCCCCAATGATCGAGTTTAACAACAGGCGTATTTGACGGCTACGCATCTTCCCTTGCCGCCGGCCCTGGTCTCATTCACTCGTGCCCAGACTCATGCCGTGCAGGCAAGGGGCGATTGGGTCGGATACGCACAAACGGACTGTACACCATAATTGACACAAATACCAGAAGCATACTGACTGAAGTAGTGTACTTGCCCTGGGCTGAGTCTACCACGGGAAAGTCGCGCACCCAAAGTCCCTTGCTATTCTTGTGAACCTGGGCAGCGGGTAGCTGCGATATACTGTATGGAGAGACCCTTGCAAGCTAGGTGATAGGCAGGCAGCTGGTCAGCGGCACAGTGAAACCCAGGGAGCGGCCAGTGGAGTCCTCTTTGCACCTGCACAGCGAGGAGCGTAGCTGGTTGCACTGTTGTCCTTTGCGTTGGATTTACAGCAGCCAACACAGCCCTCACAGGAAGGCAGCCTTCTTAGACTGGGGCCGGTGAAATATGGGTAACCTCTGCAGCTGTGCCGGCCCCGGCAGTGCTGGAGATAATGTGCAGTATGCTGCAAAGGCTGGTGTCGCGGCTGCCGCCCCTGGTGGGAAGGCCCAAACTGCAGCTCGCAAGGAGCCTGGTCCGATGGACATTATAGAAGGCGCGCTGGCCGATGCCCAGAAGGAGCTAGACAGAAATCGTGGACACGACTTCAATGATAGATACAAAGTCAGCAAGCTGATTGGCCATGGCGCCTTCGCCAAGGTCATGGTGTGCAGCCACAAGGATACGCACGAGAAGTACGCGGTGAAGACGGTGCAGAAGAACCTGGAGGACCCGGCAAAGCAGCGGGAAGGTGGGATATGCGAAGTCGGCTTCCCTTCCAGCCCTGTCGGCGCGAGGGGTCGGTCACTGAAGCGGGGTCTGCGCTGACCATGTGCAGGTATCCTGAAGGAGATAGCCATCATGCGCCTGCTAGCGGACCACCCAAACACCATCAAACTATATGAAGTGTACGAGGACAAGGAGAGCTACCACCTCATTCTGGAGCTGTGCAGCGGGGGAGAGCTCTTCGACCAAATCATCGCCAAGGTGTGTGGCTTCCAGACATGCTGCATGTCTATTGCAGCGTCCAGACGCTTTCGTTGACACTTGCGTGTACGTCTCTGTCTTCCTACGCAGGGGCACTTCTCGGAGAAGGATGCCGCAGAGAAAATGCACTGCTTGTTGCATTTTATCAACTACGCCCACTCCAAGAACATCATCCATCGCGACTTGAAGCCAGAGAACATTTTGCTTTCGGACAAGTCACCGCATGCAGTGCTCAAAGTTATTGACTTTGGCACCAGCGACTTCTGCCTGGACGGCCAGCGCCTCAGTCAGAAGTTTGGGACACCATACTACGTGGCACCCGAGGTGGGTTGCCTGCTGGCGTGCACGTGTGGGTGGTCTGGTGGGTGTTACTGGGGGAAACGGCCTTTGCCAGCTGGTACCGTCAGTGCCGTACATGGTGCGTTGCCAACTACCCCACCGGAAACACAGCAAGTGTTCGTCCGTGGTGTCCCTCGCTCACATTCCGTGTTACGTCATGCAGGTCCTGAAGAAGGACTACGATAAGTCCGCGGACATCTGGAGCGCAGGCGTGATCATGTTCATCCTCTTGTGCGGCTACCCGCCCTTTGGCGGCAAGACGGACGCAAAGATCCTGCAGCGTGTACAGCAAGGTGCGGGTGGCACGCGCATCGTGGCAGCAGTGCCCACCGCCCCCTTGCGTGCACATTGAACTCTTCGCTGGCGTGATCCTTGCTGCGTGATCGTCACCCCTGACCGCTTCGTCCCATCTCCGTGCCTGTCACTACAGGGCAGTACTCGTTCGACGGGAAGGAGTGGGAGGTGGTCACGGAGGCCGCTAAGGACATGATTGCGCGCATGCTGGTCATGGACATCTCGAAGCGCGCCACCGCTGCGGAGCTGCTGCAGCACCGGTGGTTCCAGGTGGCCGCCACCGCGCCCGCCGCGGCGCTGGGCCAGCACATGGTGAAGCGCCTGCGCGCCTTCGCGGGCATGAGCCGCATGAAGCGCCTGGCGCTGGTGGTGCTGGCGCGGACGCTCACGGACAACGACGTCAAGCGGCTGCGGGTGGGTGTCTAGGACGGGGCCGTTGTCCGTTCTTCGTGGAAGTCTGCGGGTATTGAGGACGGCGGAGCACCGGAAGGGTTGCGTGCACGTGGCCCCGCCTTCGTCAGGACGCGGGCGACAGAACGCACGGCGTTGCAGCTGCAGCGCACGGTCGCATGTGCCGGTGTGGATGCGAACCCTGTGGGGCTGGCTTGGGCGTGGCAATGACAGCACAACGCCGCATGGCGTGGGCAGGTCACGCCGCACCCATTGAAGGCTAGCAATCTGTGTCTTTTGTTAGGGCACGTGCGGCTGTACAACAGCTATTTGCCTCCTGCTCATCTTCACACCGTCGAGCACGAGGTGTATGTGCTTCGTCGTTGGCATCTGTTCTTACTGGCATACATGCCCCCCTGGACCCAGCGTGCTGCACGGCGAGGCACGTTGCTTGTGCAGCACACTCTTTGAGGCCCCATGCTGCACGCACGTGCCTGCCGGTCTCACCCGTCCGTGCCTCACTTTCTGTAGGAGCTGTTCGTGGCCATGGACACCAACAACGACGGCCGGATCGACTCCAACGACCTGCACAAGGCGCTGGAGAAGGTGCGCAGGGCCCCCTTTCATCCTGGTCCGGAGGGGGAATACATTATGCACAGGGGCTGAATCGGGCGCCTGCAGGCGGGTGCCGGGAAATTTGCAAGCGGCGCCGTACTACTGATAAGCTCCCTTCCTTGGGCGATTGCGAAAGCGTGGCAGCTATCCAAGGGGAGGTAGGGGCAAGGGAACATGTGACGGAGGGGGCTGAGCAGGCGCCTGCAGGGTGGGTGCCGGCAGTGTTTCGGGCGGCGGCTTTGATGTTGCAGAAAATACCGTCTGGGGGCTCTCGCCACCACGTTGAAGCTGTCGCGTAGTCTCATTAAGTCGCGCGTCTTGCGGTGTAGGTGGGGGCGGCCATCGACGAGAGCGAGATGCAGGACCTGTTCCACGCGTCGGACATCGACGGCAGCGGCCAGATCGACTACGAGGAGTTCATCGCGGCCATGCTGGACAGCAACCGCGTGGCGCGCAGGAAGGAGGCGGTGCGGAAATCCTTCGAGGAGCTGGACCGGGTAAGGGGGGCCAAGTGGGATCGGGCCTGCGTGAGTGGCGACGGACGAATTGCGGATTCTGGGGAAAACACAAAGGTGTAGGTCAAGGTTGCTGTGCACGTGCAACGCGCAGTCAGGTCGGAGCCTTTGTGAGGATCGCCCCAAGGCCATTTCCATGGGCGTGTACTCAGTGTGTGGCCCAGTTACTGCAAGGTGGCCTTCCATGGGCTCAGCATGCACGTGCTGGGTCTGCAGGCACGTGCCAGGTCTGCAGGCGAACACAACTCCTTGGCAGTGGTTTGGGCTCTGACTGTGCCATGTTGTGGTGGGTCGTGTTGCCAGGACGGCGACGGCTTCATCACGGCGGAGGACCTGGTCAAGGTGATGCCGCGCGGCTCGTCCATCGAGCTGGCGCGGGAGATGGTGAACGAGGTGGACAAGAATAACGACGGCCGCGTGGACTACGCAGAGGTAGGCGCTGGGATAGGAGACACAGGGTTTGGCCGTGGCTGCACTCTGCGTCGCGGGTGCGCCCGCGTTTGTGACATAGGGTAGCGTTGGGCTGTAGGATTGTCACTGAAGCAAAATCATAGCAGTAAGCGCTTGAACTATGGCTCGTCGCTGATGGCGAGGCTGCTTTCGTTTGCCTAGGCGTGCTTGCGGTTTGCCGAGGTTTCAGCTAAGTTGTGTGCGCTCTCTTACGCCCTTGCAGTTCGAGAAGATGATGCAGTCCTAAGGATGTGCTGGAGGCGGCGTTGGTGGAGGATGGGGCATGCAGGAAGCACCCAGCTGCGCGGTCACCACAGCGCGAAGGGGGCTGATGGCTGGCGGGTCTGCCAGCACGCTAGGAGGCTGCCGGCGTGGGGTGCGCATTCTATTCCGGGGGTTCGGCGGCTTGGGGAGAAGCGCGCATGCAAGTGCAGCAGGGCAGGGCGTATGCTTGGCTACACTGTCGCACGAAGTGCCGCAAATTGGAATAAGGCGCTTCCCTGAGGGGCAAGATGGGGTAGTGCATCGCGATGAAGTGCATTTGCTGTGCAGTTCAGATGGTTATTTGGGACATGGGTTCCCGGCGTGGACCCCTTCTCGGCAGGTTTGGATGCGGGAAACCAGGCGCAAGAGCATAGCTCAGTAACGGCTTGCGGTTGCAAGGACAAGCCGTTGGCTGTTGGGTTGCCGCCGCTGCTTGATGCCAGGCCGACTGTGCCGTGCTGGCAATGGGGATGAGTGCATGCGGTGCATTAGTGCATAAGCCATTTCGCTAGGTATGAAGGCACGAGGTTGGGCTTGAGCGAAGAGTGAAACGAGTTGGCCTGCGCCACAAGCAGCCCTAGTGCTGATGTGGTACGGCTTAGCGCATAGCGAAATGGAGCGCCGTCAGGTGAGCAACTGCTGGGTGAGACGGTGTTGTGGGGCATGCTACGTTGACGGTCACTGGTGCGAGGTTTTCGCAATGCATTAGGTGTGGGGCGCTTGCCTTCTTATTTTGACGCTATGCATTGGGCCTTGCCTACCACGATCGAAGCAGTGGCGCTAGGCAGCAGGCACTGGCTGTCTGTGTGCGAGCAGGTTGGGGGCGCGAGGCACGAGGCAGCGCAAAGTACAGACGCTGCATGGGCACCGATGTTGGGCCATGTGGATATGTGGTTAGTCGTGGTGTGAGCTCATGGTTGCCGCCTGAGCTCGAAAGGGACCCATGCATTTACACTGGAACAGTGTGAGCCAGCCGCCGGGAATGCGACGTTCGGCAGTTGGCCTGTAACGCCTTGCCTGCTGATCAATTTCTTGCAAGAGTCGTTTCGTTTATCTCCAGCATCGGAAGCGTATCCCGTGGTGACTGGTGGTACGCGACGAGGCGAGACCTGACAGCTGGGGTGCACCTTGCCTTGGCCCAGCGCAGCCCAGCGTTCTGGGGCCTCCAAACACCGACGCCCTCTGGCCACCTCTCGCGCACATCATCGCCTGGGTTTCAGGTTCCATGTCCTTGCAGGTAAGCATGTGCGCAGCAACAGGCATCAGTCGGTGATCGTGCCAGGTGGTGCCTAGGCACACCCCCTAATGTCTGTCAGTCAAACATGATGGGTGTGGAACGGAGTGGGAGCCCACTACACAGGTTGCGTGGTGATCCAAGGCGATAGTGCTACCGTATGTGCAAGAGCGAGAAGACTGTGGCGTGCAAGGTGCGCTTTGCTAGGCAGCAGGCGTCTAGGAGCTGCTGCACACGACAGCAACATACACGTTGCCGTACGGCAACGGCTGTTGCCCCGCCCTGGTCGCCTCAAGCTTTTCGCGCAGGCTCTGTATATCAACACCTTCTATCAGTTTTGTACTTGTTGCATTTTAGCTCTGCTGGCCCATTGGCCTTTCTCGACGACTTTCTCGAATCCTACGCGAACATGCGGGCGTTGCTTGCACCCCTTGTGCTATTAGGACTACTGAGCTTATGCCATGCGGACAATCTTGTGGTACGGTGCTCCTGCCTCTGCTGATTGGGATAGTTTCTTAGTCCAGACAGCGTGTCTAGTTTCGATCCTTGACGCCGCAGCCACAGCCTGACCGGCGGAAAGCCTCTCAACGTTCGTAGGTAACATGCGGTAGCACGATCAAGCTGCAACATGTCGCCACGAAGTCCCGTTTGCACTCGCACCAAGTGTCCTACTCCCGGGGCAGCGGGCAGCAGTCGGTGACGGGCTACCCGGAGGGAGACGACGGCAACAGCCTGTGGCTCATCAGCGGACCCGCAGTAAGGGCTATAACTACACTTGTGCTCAACACAATGAGTGTTGCGTATCTCCGATGTGCAGTCGCACAGGCCGCAAGGCACCCAGTGGTGCTGACCTCTGGGTAACGACTGCCAAGGGCCACACGCAGTGACATTGTCCTGATCAACGCATCCCTTCCTCAATGCAAGCCTACAATGGCTTTACACGGGCATCCCTCAACTACTCCTGGCTTGGTGACACGCGCTGGCGGGGTGAACAGGGTGCAAAACTGCCGGCGAACACCTAACCGTGCTAATCCATGCGCCTGTGCGTCCTTGCCTCATCCATCCCCAGGACGAGCCGTGCGTTCCCGGCTCCCCCATGAAGAAGGGCGCCAAGCTGCGCCTGCAGCACACCGCCACCCGCAAGTGGCTGCACAGCCACCACTACGAGTCCCCGCTGTCCGCCAACCAGGAGGTGCGGGGTCTGGCTCAGGCGCATGACTACACCCCATTGGCGCGCCCCGGCTTGGGGGGTGGTATAACGGGGCCGAACGCCTAAGTACCACATCTGCACGTGCGGTACACCTTCCCAGCTGAAGTAGCACGCCGCCCGCTCTTCTGGCAACCTGCTTTCCCGCATGGCTGCATGGGCGCTGCAAGCATGTGGCATGAATGGGTGGCCATCTGGTGGGCAACCAGCTGGCAGACAGCTAGCTCAACTGCAGCGCCCCCGCGGTAGCCGTCCAGCAGTCGTCCTGCTGCTTCTCCTCCTGCACAGACAGAAGCTGTCGAGCAGCTTGTACCGCACAGCAGGCGGTGCTGCACGCACGCTTTCAGCACCCGAGCCTGAACACTCCACCCGGGTTTCCGTGCACAGGTCAGCGCGTTTGGCGGCGAGGGCACGTCTGACGGCGGGGACGTGTGGACCGTGGATTGGGACGGCAAGGTCAAGGTCTGGAAGCAGCTCAGCAAGGTGGGTGGGGCGCGTGGAGTTGAGAGGTGTGCGTGGAGGCGTGCATGCATAGGATGAAATATTGCCTTGTCAACACCTGCATCTTGGGTTGTGATGTGCGGGACTGTCCAAGAGGCGCGAATGGCGATGTCAGCCGCCTTTGGCAGCCGGTGCAGGCAGCACAGCCTGGGCAATGGACCAGGGTTTGTTGCTTTCCTGTAGGCCCACGTGTAGGCACCAGCTGACGCCTTCGGTTCTGAACGCACGTCGGGTTGCAGGCGGGCCTGGAGGGATTGGCCAGGGTCCACAGGAGTAATGGGCTTAGCACCGAATACGGTACCGTCTGCGTTGCCATTGATTACCCCTACAAGGTTATATACCGGTATCTCATGGGCTCCCTTAAGATGCACAAGCAACTGTAGAGCCCTTGTGGGCACAGGCTGTTCAGTGGAATCTCTGACGGGGCTCAATGACTCTCGATAAGGCACTATCCAGGGACACGGTTCGTGGCTAAGCAGGTCCCTGCTGCTGGGTGTCAGTACCGGTAATACATGCCAGAACGGGCATCAGCCGCATCATCGTTTCACACTCGAGGCTACAGCACGATAGCATGCAACCACAGATTATGCCCAACCAGGACAACGCATTTTACGCACCTCAACGTGCTGGCATGCCTGCGCAGGTCCGCTTGCGGCACGTGGACACCCAGGCGTACCTCAGCGCGCACGACCTGCGATTCGGCAACCCCATCGCGGGGCAGTACGAGGTGTACTGCGGGCAGTACAAGGGCAAGGGGGCGGAGTGGCAGGCGGCGGAGGGTGTGTACCTGCCGCAGCCTGTCACAGATGGGGACGCAGAGGCCGCGCCGGCAGTGGATGACGAGCTGTGAGCGTTATGGTCCGACCCAGGCATGACCTCGTGGGTTTGGGCTACGGTTCCTTGCGAGGGGGCCGTGGACGAGAGAGTGTTGAGGGAGACGGCGGGTGCGTAGCGGTGGTGGCATCAACGCGTTGCTTTTGGTGGGCTGGCATCATGCACACACAGCTCATGGCCCCATGCACCAACTGCCATACAGCTTGGCCTGTTAGAGAGAGCGCTGTATCAGGGTGGACCACGCGCATGCGCTGCTGCATCCTTCGTAAGGGTGCGTGAACTCCTTAGGGTGTAAGGATGCTCGTATGTACGATGTCAAAGTGTCGGCCCGTCTTACAGCGTGCACGGTACGTGCGGAGAAGAGACTTGTAAGGGCAGTGTGTGCCCTTGTGGTGCTGCTTGGATAGCCCCAACAACTACGGACATGCAACCTGGTGTCTGAGACAGCACAGTGGTCAATGGGTCAGAACGTTCAGACTGGCCTGGCGAAGCAACAGCGGAGGCTCTTCGAACCTGGGACGCACCAGATGCAAGAAGCAGCATGCCTCCCAGTCTCCGTGGCAATGCAACACGGCATGATACACTCAACAGGTCCCTTCATCAAGGAGTGTCTGTTGCCACCGCGGGTCCGCGGCCCGCCATCGCCAGGCAAGTGTGGTGGTCCAGCAGCAGGCCGTGTGACGCCGCTCGTACGCCGCAAACCCAGTAAGTGCTACGTGCGCGCAGATGCTCTAATGTCTTATCGGCGGATAATAAGCAGTGTGAGACGGGCTTGAGCGCCCGCTGATACTAGACGCCTCTTGCGAAAATCCAGCAATACATAGATGCCTCGCGTGCAAATCGAACAAGGAATGCCTCCGCCTGCTGCGGTGCTGGAAAGCGGAAGGTCAAAACTCCCAGCACCGTCTCCCCACCCTGTGCCCCCATTCCTCTCATGCTTAGGAGCGCTAGCGTGTGCTTAGCCCAGTTGCCGCGCACAACGCCCGCAACGCATCAAATAGTAACACACATCGCTACCGGCCGTCACACACTGCTAGTACTTTGCCTGTCTTAGTCCTACTCCCGCTCCATTTCCACGCAAGCTGGATCAGCTCGCACCTGGCAGCCCCGGAAACAGCTGCTTTAGGGCCGCCCTACCACGGGCTGCCTGCTGTGGACTCCTCAGCCTTCACTGTTGGCCCCTTGGCCCTAGCCGCAAAAGATTGCGAACAAGTGCCGCGGCGCTCTTGACTCACTGTTCCAGGACAAGCAACACTTCAACCGCACATGCACATGCACACGACGCAAGAAGGCTGCAACGAAGCAAGCCGGTAACCTTGGAACAAAGATTTGCCCACTCGCCTATCCGGGGCGTACGACGAAAATCATAAAGCACCAGTCTGCACCACATCACAGTCGAACCGACTAACCGGCAGAAGAGCAGCCTGACTCAAGACCTGACGATATAAGCACCAATAAAGAAAAACCACACCAAGTACAAACATCGCCACACACACCCCTTCACCCCCTATTTCATTCCTCCCCCACCCCTCACTGACTCACCCCGCTCGCCATACTGCCGTCGCTGGTATACCCCTCTCCCTCCCCTTGCCCCCGCCCCCCGCGCTCCCCTTCCCCTCCCCCAGGTAGCTCCACCTTGACCGCCACGCCGCCGCTGGGGCTGCCCTCTGTCGCACCCTCATCCGCCGCTCCCCCCGCCTTGTCCACTGTGTCCGCGTGCGGGGGGCCTTGCTCCACCCCCTGCTCCACGGGCCGCTGCGCCGATGCAGGTGCCTGCTGTTTCCCCTGGCCCTGCTGCTCCACCCCCTGCTTCTGCTCCTGCGCCTGCTGCTGCTGCTGCTGCTGCGGCGGCGGCGGCCCCAGGTAGTCCTGCAGCCTGCGCTCGTGCGCCAGGTCTATGCGGTACATGCGCACGCACGCCAGCACCTGCTCAGGCAGCTCCTCCGGCGCGTTGCCCTGAACCACGAACGCGTTCTCAAACACCACCTCGCGAAGCCTGCGACAGCGCGTGTGACGGGGGGCCCGGGGAGGATGAGGAAGGGCGTTACGGCACGTGAGGCACAGCGAGGGGTGACAGGCAGCCTAGTAAGCTCAAGCGGAAGGTGTGTCCCGCCCAGGACGCATGCAGTACAAGTGCAGTGCAGCGCGCTCCTGTAGTATTGCTTTCATGTAAGGCCGTCAGCCCGCCAGCCCCCAGCCCTGCCTTCCCGGAAACGCACCTGTTGATGTACGCGCCCAGGGCCTTGCGCGCCAGGAACTGGTAGGCGTGGATGTCGATGTCCACCTGCACGTGGCACGTGGCACGCGGCACGCGGTGCGGGCGCACCAACACCGGTAGGTATCAGCAGCGTAGTGCAACACGGTTTCAAACCACTTCCGCCATCGCCAATACCGCCGGCAGCACGACGTGCGCACGAAGTCTTGTTTGTCTCACGACAACCACACGGAAGTGTAGCATTGCGTGACCTACTGCCACAACAAAGTCTGAAACCACAGGAGCAACCCGGCGGCAGGGCGCGCGGTGTATGGCAGGTGTGATGCACGTTGGGCCCCACACTGCAACGTGCATGTGCACGCCGCGTCACGCCGCACCTCAAGGTACCCCGGGCCGGCGAAGAAATCGTGCTGCGGGCGTGTGAGGATGGGCTTGTCGTTGTAGGAGTTCAGCAGCTTGTGCTCGGGCGGGCTGAGCGGGCCGCGCTCCGCCCACTCCGCCACGTTGACAACGCGGGGGATGAGCTTCAGCCTGTGGGCAGCAAGTCAGGGGGTACGGGCGTGTGTACCCCACTGCGCCTGTCCGGGTATCCGGCGTATCACGGCAGCCCTCCTCGTTGCAACAAGCTGCTGGGTACGGTACGTAACCGTCCCATCTCCCAAGTCATGGAATCCCCATTGGACCCCATCCTGTACGTCGGTACTGTTACGGTCTATCCGTCAACGCCCATCTCCGCGGCCCCCCAGAACCAGGACTATTCACGCGGCCCACCTGTCCCTGGAGGGCGTGCCGTCCGCCTCCTTGCCGTTGGCCACCATGCGCCGCAGCAGCGCCACCGCCCGCTGGTTCTCCACCGCCCCCGCGTCCCAGTCGGGCGGCAGCCCAAAGTAGTAGATGAGGGACTGGCTGGGCCGCGCGCCGCCGCCGCCAAACAGGGTGGCCTGCAAGGGCGCAGGTGCGACAAAACGAAAGCGGGTGCCGTGACCAGGTGCGCAGTATGGCTGGTGTGCGGTACGCTAACTCCTCCGCGAGCCACCCGTTGTGGCCCGCCCGCCCCGCTCTGCACCCCTTGCCGCAACCAGATACCGCTCATACCCCACATGCATAACTTCCGCCCCAGCCTCCCCTCACCCCTCCTTCCACTCAACCTCACACACCTCCCCACCCGCACCCCCACCCGCTACACCAACACACGCCCCCGTACCCTTACCCCCACCCCTATCCCAATCTCTTTCCCGCACCTGGTACATGGGCAGCATGATGTTGAAGATGAGCAGCCGGGGCAAGTCGGGGTCGGACCCCACGCCCCCTGCCGCCCCCAGCAGCGCCCCGACGTCCACACGCGCCGCGGCGTGCTGCAGCGCGTGCCGGTCCTCGCCCGTCAGCACGTCGGCGGCCAGCAGCCGGTACAGCGCGGGCCGCGAGGGCTGCTTGAGCTTGGTGCGCATGTAGTCGGGGCCGCGCACCAGGAAGGAGGCGCCGTCGCACTCGTCCCACGCCTCGCGCACCTCGCGGGCGTCCTGGGACATGTCGCGGCGCTGCGGAAGGGTGGGCAAAAAGGGGAGAACGTGTAGGGAATACCGGTACGGATGAGTTGGGTTTGGGTTGCAGTCCTGCAGAGAGCTCAGGCCAGGCCCAGATGAGGACGTGCGGGCGGGCATTGGGGGATGAGTTTGGGCGTGGGGAGGGTTACAGCCAAAGGGACGGGTGCGGGTGCAGCGTGAGCTGGAAAGACAGTTGTGGAGTCGGTGGAGAAGGCGATCTGGGTCAAACCGGCCAGGTGCAGGGCTGATAGAGGGGTTGCGCAACCTCCTGGCCAAGCAAGTCAATACGACTCCGGTCACGCCCGCAGCGGAGCCCGTGTGAGGCTCCTGCCCTCGTAAGCGCTCACCTTGAGCGTGCAGCCCGGCCGCAGCAGCGCGCCCTGAACCTGCGCCGCCGCCGCCCCCGCCGCCGGCCCTGTCCCCGCCGCCCCGGGAGCTGCTGCTCCGGCCCCGGCGGCGGTCGCGCTCCCGCTCCCCGGCAGCGTGGGCAGGCGCAGGTTGATGTTGGTGATGTTGTCCAGGAGCGGCAGGCACAGCGCCAGCTTGGCCATGGGCCCTGTGCCGTGGCCCGCCGTCATGTGTGTGTCCTCCGAGGTGTCGCTAGTGCCCACCAGCGTGTGACCCCGCCCGCCTGACTCCTTGGCGCCTGTGGGGGAGGTGGCCAGACCGCCGTTGGCCTTTGCCTCGCCCCCGCCGTCGCCGCACCATGAGGGTCCGGGGGCTAGTGGCGGCCACTCCGAAGAGGGGGCGCTGGAGGGAGCGGCGGGCTGGAGGGTCTGGGAGGAAGGGGAGCGCGGAGGGGACAGAGAGGAGGGCATGGTGATCTGGGTCGGGCGTTTTTCGGCCAGCAGTGTTGGGGGCATGGTGGCGATGAGTTGGGGAATTAGGAGCTGGTAGACAGGACGATGGCGTGCATGCTAACGCGGAGTCGTTGTTAGGGAAGGAGTATTGAGCCTTACCGAGCAGTCAGCTGCGCATGACGTAGCTGGGTGGTGTTGGCGCCACTCTTGCTGGTGTTGTTGGTGTGCGGTTTGGTGCGAGTCTGCGGGGCCCCACTCGGGGTGTGGTGCGGCTGTTGACTGGTGCCGCGGGCTGTGGTGTTCGCTCCGAGGCTCCGGACTCCCAGGCGCTGCGCAGTATAAGACCCAGTTTGACAGGGTGTCAGGGGTAGCAGGGGGCGGGCGGGCACAAGGCCTGGGCGCAGGAGGCGCATATGGAGCTGGAAGTGGCGGCAGGTAGCGGTAGTTTAAGAGCGTTGCAACCCCTTTCGCACCTTCCGGAGATGGAAAATGCTCTAAGGCGTCGTGGTATTCTGCAAGAAATGCCAAAGAGCTCGGTGGTCATGCACGCACAGCGGCGAGGACCGAGGAGAGGTACGCTTTCCATCAGCCAGGTGGTGTTTTGTTGCAACACCCCTTGCTCGCTTCCCACCTACCTGATAAAAAGCTGGCTTTCGATAAGGGTGTCAGAACCTCGCAGCTGGCCCGCTCCGAGGGCTTGCCCGACGCCTTGCCCGAGCCCTCGGCTTGTATCGCCTCCGTCCGGTGGCCCTTTTGCCGTCGTCGACGGGCTCCAAAACAGCAACAAGCCCCCATTTTCAATATTGATACCGCGCACGACAGAAGAGTACTTAAGAGTTGAGAAGGCGCGGACGGGAGACGAGCCCTTTCCTTTCTTCCTAGGGAAGGTCCATGCTAAGTAAGTTGCCTACACGATCTTCTATATAGTCCACTGTGAACTAGAGGGATTGCTGCTGCGCTGCAAGGCCAGCTCTTGGTGTCGTCCTGGCTCAGGGCGTCAGTGGCGTCAACCTGACGATCGGCTACTGTACAGATGAGTAAATACTGTATACAAGTTGAGCTACGACTGGCTTATGAAGGACAGCATGTGCACGCAGCAGGCGTATGAGCGTTTGTACGATGGAGGTACCCTCACAGCGCAAGGCGGGCCTGCAAGGCCTATGAGGCGCCCGAAGGCTTCAATATGAGGCATTCTTCCTCAAAAACATACTTGACGTCCCTCCCTGACCACATCGTGTTGTACACTGTGCGTCAGCATAGTAGCAAGGACGTCAGCCGCGGCCACCGGTCCGTAGCAACAAGGCCGCCTGGTCCAACTCCGAACCTGTTCGCACGCTCCACACGACAGACGACACGCAACGACACTCATACACTCACAAACATCGTGTAGCGACGCCAGGATGCTGCCGGTGGGCGCCTTCGTGCACGCCTATACAGCATGTGCAGCACTGAAGCACCACAGCACTCATTGCACAGCACTCAATGAAGGCCTCATCAGCACCCAACATGCAAGCCCTGCTATAGTAGAGACCAGCCATACAAGTGGTGCCTATGCCGTCCCTCCTTTCCCTTTCCTGTTGCATGTGTGCCGCCCTGGTGTGCCGTAATGCGGTGCACGGCCAATCCACATGGGGGACCACAACCCAGGTGGTCCATGGCGAATTGCACCCCGCCACCCCAAACCCGTACACCTGCATAGCACGTGCACAAGATCGCCCAGCCCACGCTGTCTCGCCCTGCAGAGCAACTGCCAAGCATATGTCACAAATACTCCCCAACCGGTCAAGGGCAAGCCCTCCGCGCCATTGTGGATGCACTCTCTATGCAGGAGAGAAGGCCAGTGACTACCCCGGCGCTGCTTGGGGGCATACACCCTGTGTCTTGTCACTCTGAGGCCATGTACGCAGTGCTTGGTCATCGCACGGTGGAGTACGTGGCCCAGCTGGCTGCATTGGCCGTGCTGTTGAACGGCAGGCCCACCCTGTGGCTGTCGCTGCGAGGGCCAAACACCTTCACCTGCAGGCACGGAGGCGTGGAGGGCACGGAGCCAAGGGTACACGTCACCACTGCGGCGCACTGCCGGCATGCCGTAGCCAGCTGCCTCTACCGTGTGCCTTCCGGTCCAGCCCGCGCTCAGCAACACAACATGCCTAACCACACGCTAGAGCACGTTCACTGTCGCGTTGTGCAACATGGCGGCGTGCTGGCGCTCGTGTAGTCTAGGGGTGCACCCAACGCCACGCACCTGCCGGATGTGGGTGTCCCGCCCGTTCTGGTGGTTGGCCAGGACGGCCAGCTGCACGTAGAAGGCCCTCAGCGGCTCGTTGGTGGCCTCAATGGTCAGGGGGACCACCACCCAGCCGCTGGGCTCCTCCAGCTCCACCACACGCACTTCCTGCAGGGAAATGCCAAGCAAAGCCTTAACCCAAGCTGCAGCCTCAACCCATGCTCCTACATCAGCCACACCTGTTGTAGGTCTGAGCAGTGCTCAGCAAGTCGGGGCCTCGCCTGCCTGCTAGAGCTGAGCTGTTTCCGACACCAGCTACCTTGGTGAGGGTGCAGGGGTCCGCAGCTCTTACCTTTAGGTCGTGGTATGTATGCCCTGCCCTGACAGAAACCTGCTTTGGGGTGTAGCTCTCGTCCAGCTTGTAGTCAACATGCACGTGCAGCTCCTGCGGCCCGGGACCAACTGGATTTTGAACGTTTGAACGTCCCTACCCGTGGCGACGCGACACGTAAGCGAGAGACGCCCTTACCAGCAGTGGCATCTTTCTCTGGAACTGAATGTTAATCAGGTGTGGTTGGAGGCCGTCCGACCTAAGCACAGAAGGAGCATTTTCCCGGATAGTCCGGATCAATGAGTCTCTCCGGCACGCGGAATACACTTAAGGATTGCACTACTTTAAGGATCGTTCTATCGTCAGGGTTGCTCACTGCCAGTAGGTGTCGTTGGAGCCATCGCGCAGCATCTCTACACCGTTCCCCGGCTTGGCGCTCGTTACAGACCATACTGCTAGGTGTCCTATCTCACGCTTATCCTGATCTCTTTCAGTGCTTCCAGGAAGCATGTACAAGGTCCAGGTGGCGGGTGAAGGGTGTTGTGAAGGGTTCCTGACCAGGTGTGTCACTCTCAGCTTTGTCCTATTCCTCAAGTCAAGTCAGGTAGGTGCCAAGTGTATGCAAGGGGAACAACGGGAGAGGGGAGCATACGGTACTTCAGCCACAGCGGCATGCTGGCACATCGTTATGGTAACTTGGTAAGCTGCCATGACGCATGCGGCATGACCACTACTGCATGCTGTACGGCCACACCTGACTACAACATGGACTACAACAGCTGCTGCATGCGGTCCTAGGCTGGGCAATGTGTCTACCATTTTTGCGCGTTTGGGGAAAAAGCCGGCTGGTTGGCGCTTGCGCCTTGAGCAACAGCGGAGAGGGTCCGTCAGGCGTACCGGTGGGGGCCTCTTGGCCTGGCCCTCTGATCCTGACTGGCATGCAAGCCGCTGCGGTTGCGCTGGCACGCATCCCTGCGCGTGGGCTTTCATCTGGCCGCATCTGGCCGCATACACGGGGGTTATCGGAATCCTATTTTTTGCAGGCAATCCCTGACCTCTAACCTAGACCTCCACCTACGGTACCGCATAACAGAGAGGCGGGGGGGGGCCCTTCCTGGCTTCCTCACTGCTCGTCCCCCGTAGGCCCTGCCAGGTCATAGGGGTGCAGGCATTGCGTACCCCACGGTGACGGTACCTACACCATTTTTCGTGCTGCGCGCGGCTGAGGCAAGGGCTGCTTCGTGGCGCCCGAGTCGCTTACCGGTTGGACCAGGTCGGAACGCTAGGTGCACCTGGACCACCAACACGCCGCAACGGCGGCCATGCACATTCACCAATGCCAGCCCTGCCAGCCCGCGTGGACAGCTGCACACAGCACAGTACGTACAGCGCCGTACGCTGTACAGCATTATTGGCCTCATTTACCAGCTACAGCGGAGCAATGCATCTAGCGCGTGTCTGACGAGGTGTACCCAGGTGTACCGTGTCCGTTATGTTTACACCACATGACTGAGGCAAGGCAGCCTACGACACTGCAAGGCCTGCCATTTGATTCATGCGCCTGGACCTGCCGTGCGGTTGGTCAGCGCGTCGTCCGTTATGCCAGCAGTGCAATAGGCGCTACACCTAACCATGCCTCATCAGCTGTCCACTTTCATTTATGCTCAGTCGCCAAAAGATGGTCCAAGATGGTCCAACTGAGGTCATCGGACGTCACCCACGAGCCTCCGAGCAGCTAGCTCCGCAACCAGTCAAGCAACAGCCATCTGCGTGGCACAAACGAACTTCCACCCACGTACATACATACAGGTACAACAGTGTGGCTTTCCGTTCAGTCCCGCCCCCGAAGACGCACTGGCGCAACGAACGCATGCATTACGAAGTATCTACTGGATGTCGAGCAAGGCCCGGTGGTTAAATTGCAGTTATGCATGCTTCCGCCAGTACAAGTTTCTAATGGACCGGAGGCGCCGCAGTAGTCCTTGCAGCCGTGTTAGGCCAACAGCAGCGCTATTGTGCATGGGGTACACCTTTTCAGCCCAAGGCCCAACGAACCAGGCTGGCAGGTGCTTTGTGATTCCGCGTGCGCGCCGTACGGTACGCAATCCGCACCAACCAGTGCACAGTTGCGCTGCGGAAACGTGATGCCACAAAGTAACCATGCATGAACATTTCCATCATGCCCAGCCATCCATGCGTTGGCCACAAAGCATACGATCAGCAGGCACACGCACAAAATGAACGAACACAAACACGTGGAAGACCTTCGAGAAACCCTTTCAGCACGTGGCAAAGTATGACAAGTGTGAGGCATGGGGCGAGGTGTGAAGATAGCGCGTCGAGTACCATAGTCAACACTGTTTTGCTGCATGAGTAACGTCATTCCAAGCCTAAGCTAAGCAGCCCCCCACCTGCGGCGTGCACGTCAGCATAGCGCAGGCGGTGCACACGGAGAGAGCGCTCAGAACATCGCAACGCCCTGCATCGGCACTTCGGGCGCCCCAGCCACTCGGTTGGGGCCCACATCTGGGCCTAGGCCGCTGCCTTATTCACATCTTGCGACCCCCATCCGAGCCCCATCCCACGCAAACGGCATCACGACGAGCTTAACACATGTTCACGGCCTGACAGCACGCGCATGTATACAGTCCGGAACGCAAGTAATGAGCAGTTCAGGGACCTGCCAGCAGGGACTCTCCCTGCACTGGCAGCGCCTGAAATGCCAACGCCAACCGCGGCGGCAGTCCGTTTGTCCTCAACACGATCCGAACAAGGACATTTATCAGCTATTGACGCACAAAGCGTGGCCATGCACAGCACGCGGTGGGCTAACAAGCCAACCCAGGGACACCCACACATCCCAGTCAGTTCACGCATTCAGTCATCGAGCAGGGTACCACCCCCAGTGCCGAAAAGCGTTTTCCAGTGTGGCCCACGCAGCCCTGCAGCAACTTTAGCCCTACGCTGCATGCAACGCTACGCAGGACATGAATAGTTGACACCATCCTTGTTGCACACCAGAGCAGCAGGTAATACACTGCGCGCCCGGCTGGCGGGCAGCTCAGCTGCCAGTACCGGCACTCGCGGGCACGACATAACACGACGCCAGGCAGCACGCCCCTACCCTGGCAACACCCTTTGGCGGTCTTAGCAAGTGCGCCATGGCCACGGCAGTAGCACGGGTGCGCGCCGCCACACCCTGTCTGCATGTGCAATGCGCGCGTGCATGCACGGAATTAGGGTGGCGTGCGGCGCACCTGCAACACCAACGTCTTGTCGGCCAGCAGCCGCCAACCGACACGTGTCATGCCCTTGACACGCTTGATGGGCAGCCCGGGCACGAAGACGCTGTTGTTCTGCGGGTACATCTTGAGTGCCGCGTCAAACCTGTACGGCAGGGGTACGAACAATTTGTACGGCTTGCATCCTGAGCCTTGTCGCTGTACCACTGACGAGCCGTACACCCAGTGCAGCAGGCACACACACTGAAGCCAGGATGGTCGTCATGGCACGAGACGACGAGCTGCAATCGCAACCCAAAAGTGGGTACGGTAACACGTCTGCTGACCCTTGGGCCTCGGGCTTGCACATGGCTTGTTGTGCTTGTGCAGGGGAGAACCCTCGCCTTGTGGCAACGACTGACCGCATCCCGCGCCCGCACCTGTCCGGGTGCAGCACGCCGTCAATCTCGAACGCGGCCCGCACGGCGTACACGAACCGCTCCTCGCGCGGCAGGAAGTCCGGGAACCAGCGCTGCACCACGGCCAGGGAAAGCCACGGCATGGTGCGGATCACCACCGCGCCGGTGGGCTCGAACTGCTCCCCGTCCTCTGCGCCGCCACCCTGGCCCTGCTGGCCCGGCCCCGCTCGTTGGTCGGGCCCCCCGCCGCCGCCGGCGCCGCCCCCGCCAGCATTGGCGCCGCTGGCGGCCCTGATAACCCCATACCGTGAGGCGGGGGCGGCGCCAGTAGCGGCACTGGCACCCGTGGCGCGCCCTCTGGCGCCGGCTTTTGGGCTGGCGGTGGCATTGGGTGGCACTGAGGGCGGGTGAGCGGCCGGTGCCCCGGGGGCTCCAGCAGAAGAAGCCCTTGCCTCAAGGCCACCCACGCCCGCACGATGCCTCCGCTGCTGCTGCTGCTGCTGAGGCTGCTGCAGGTTCCCCAGAGCCTGTTGTGAAGCCCTGCCGCTCTGGCCGTCGCTAGCCGCCTCCGTCACCTGCCCAACCCGAACGGCTGCCTGCGCCGCCTTACTAGCCACCACCAGCCTCGCACGCATTACGCCCTCGCCTCCGCCGTCACCGCTGCTGGCCGACCTGGTCCCATCCACCACCGGCACAGCCGCATCGCCGCCTCCATCGCCCGTCCTCCCTGCATCCGACCCCGCTGCTGCCGGCCGCACCGCCGCCCCCTGCCGCACCGCAAGCATCTCCACAGGCGCCGGAGGCAGCAGCGGCACCCCCGGCGCCAAGCCCACCGCAGCAGACTCCCCCAGACCTAGCTTCGCTGCCCGCTCCGCCTGCCGCTGCCACAGCCACCGTCGCGGCTTCTTTGGCGGCCCTCCGGTGGCGGTTGCACGGCGCCGTACGGGCCATCCCGGCGGCGCGTTGTCGTACGCAACAGCCACCAGCCGGGACTTGGTGTCGTCCAGCCAGTAGATGCCTTGCAGGAAGCGGCCGCGGAGGTGGCCCAGGGGGGCGCCCTTTGGGTAGAAAGAGCCCTTGTGGCAGCCCTCCTTCCATGTCACCTGCGGAGGCATATGAGGGACATGTGGGCAGGAGTGGCGACGGCAGTAACGTGTCATGGGTTCACAGTGAAGTTACCAACCCCGTTTCACTGTGCCGGAGCATAGCACGTGCGTCCAGCAGGCTGGCCTGACGACCGCATGTATGCTAACCGTGTCCCGCGAGAGATCTGTAACCAGTTGATGCGGGCATGCAGCAGCTGTCCATCGGCACTACGTTGCACCCAGTGCGTAACAACTGTGTAACACACGACTGCTGTCCTCAGTAGTGAGCTGGCAACGGACAAGCTACTACGGGTGATCCTGGTGGTCCTGTAGCCGTCGCTGGGTGGCTGCACAGGTGCACCGCGCTGCAGGGCAAGCAAATAAAGCAGAACTTCAACGCCCGCAGCTGCACTATACGTACGTTGAACACGTCTGGGTGCAGCACCCCGTTGAGCGCCAGCAGCATATCGCTGCTGGTGTCCGCCTTGAAGGCCGGGCCGTACAGCGCCTGCAGGCGGTACGGCACGTACGGCACGGCATTACGGGGCGAGGGCATGACGAGGTTGCACACACCTTGGGGGGAACCGGCGGGAACCACACCTTGGGGAGAACCGGCGGGAAAACACCTGAATCTAAGGGATCCTGATTTAGGCTCGTGAGGTCACGA
>VFQN01002118.1_pt1 | contig 31547 bp, 29 predicted proteins | sample 3512371 | NCBI WGS metagenome assembly VFQN01 (sample SAMN10412370, study PRJNA504923) | tailings metagenome | isolation source: Replicate 2 from Balatoc abandoned mine | place: Philippines: Itogon, Benguet | collected 2017-08-28 | reverse complement strand
CGCCGTGCCGCCGGCTCAGCGACCACCGAAGGAAGCACTGGCTGACGTGGAAGGCGCCGGTGACATTGACGTCGAGCATGCGCTGCCACTGAGCAAGCGTCAGCTCCTCGAACGCCACATTCTCGAAGATGCCGGCATTGTTGACGAGGATGTCGACCTGACCGAAGGTCTTGGCGGCCGTCTCGAACAGCGCCTCCACCGAAGTCCTGTCGGTGATGTTGGCGGCGACGGCGAGCGCGCTCGCAGCACCAGCACGGACCTCTACCGCCACCTGCTCCACCGCCGCCAGGTTCATGTCTGCTAGGACGAGGGCGGCCCCTTCGCCGGCAAAACGTAGCGCAATGGCGCGGCCGATGCCCTGCCCGGCGCCAGTGATCAATGCGGTCTTGTTTTCCAGACGACTCATCGTGACTTCCCGTATGCTGTTTCTGCCCGACGGCCCAGGAAACCGCCGAAGGGCGGCTCCGTGTCAGGCCGGATACTTCTGTGCTATCGGCCGCCGCCGGCTGCGGCCTGGGAGAGCAGCGTGGCGGAATCTCGCCGCCACCCGATGTCGACGGTGCCGCCGACGCCCAGCCTGCCCTGGCCAAGGTTGGGCCGCTCGCCCTTGACCGAAAGACCGTCGGCGAGTTGGACGTGGAAGCGTTCCTGCGCGCCGTGGTAGGTGACCCCGGTGATCCGCCCCCTGTAGCGGTTCTCGGCGCCTTCGGCGGCTGCCCCGAGCAGGACCTTCTCGGGGCGCACCAGAATGGCCCGTTCGCCATCGATACCGTCGAAGGGCGCACAGACGCAGTCGAGCCCGCCTGCGAGCACCACGTGATCTCTGGCACCCGATGCCGGAACGGCGGGCAGGATGTTCGACTCGCCGACGAAGTCGGCGACGAAGCGGTTGGCAGGCCGCTCGTAGATCTCCGTCGGGGTGCCTATCTGCTGGACGTGGCCGCGGCTCATCACCGCGATGCGATCGGAGAGCGACAACGCCTCGTCCTGGTCATGGGTCACGTAAATGGTGGTGATCCCGAGCCGGTGCTGCAACTGTTTCAGCCAGTCGCGCATCTCGTCGCGCAGCTTGCGGTCTAGCGCGCTCAGCGGCTCGTCGAGAAGCAGCAGACGCGGCTCCAGCACGATCACGCGCGCCAGAGCGACACGCTGCTGCTGGCCGCCGCTCAGCTGCGCCGGGCTGCGGTCGCCGTACCCGTCAAGGCTTACCTGACGGAGAGCGTCCCGCACCTTACGGGCGATCTCCTCCCGGGCAACCTTACGCAGCCGCAGGCCGTAACCGATGTTCTCTGCCACGGTCATATGTGGGAAGATCGCGTAGTTCTGAAAGACGATGCCGATGTTGCGTCGCTCCGGAGGCAGGCGGGTGACGTCATCCCCCTGCAGCAGGATTTGTCCGCTGCTCGGCGTGACGAAACCCGCGATCATGCGCAGCGTGGTCGTCTTTCCGCAGCCGCTTGGCCCGACCATCGAAAAGAACTCGCCTTTGCGCACCGCGAACGAGGTCTCGGCCACGGCCTGCTGTGTGCCGTAGGATTTACTCAGCTTGATCAGTTCGACCTGGTTCATGCGGGGACCCTTGAGCTGTGGGAGGCGGCGGGCTGTGTTCCGGCCGCCTCGCGATACTTCAGTTCGCCAAAATGGCGTTCATCGTGTCGACGATCTGGGTCTCGTTGTTGATGTACCAGCGCCAGTCCGGCATGAAGAGCGATGCGAGGTCTTCCTGCGGCTTCCTGAAACCCAGGCTCTCCAGCTCCGGCGCCATCGGCGCCTTCAGGTTGAGCGGATGGAAGAACAGGCCCTCCGTCCAGACCTTGCCGGCGTCGGCCGAGCAGTAGCGGTCGAGCAAGGCGTAGGCGAGCTTCTTCTTCATCGGCGACGATCCCTTGGACACGGCCGAATGCATCTGATTGAACGGCGCGACCTCCTTCGCCCGGACCCAGTCGATCGGCAGGCCACGCTGCTTCTGCAGGAGAGCTTCGCCGTCTGTCTGCCAGGCGATCGCAACCTCGCCGCGCTCCATCAGATTCATGGTTTCACCGGTGAACGGGCTGACGATCCACGGCTTGCCTTCGTTGAACTTCTTGAAGGCCGCCTCCATGTCGTACTGGTCCTTGCCGAACGCCTTAGACACCGACATGAACAGGATCGACTGGAGCGAGTTGGACGGACCGTAGATTGCCTTCTTCCCGGCGAACTCTGGCTTCCACAGGTCCTCCAGCGAGGTAGGCGTCGCCGACACCATGTCGGTGCGATACGCGATGCCCATGACGTGGATCGCCCAGATGACGCCGGGACCGTAGAAGGCGATTTCCGGCATCATGTCGGCGACCGAGGGGACATTGGCACGGATGTCGTCGTGGCTGACGAAGAAGCCACGGGCGTCGAGGTTCATCGCCTCGGGTAGGTTGCCATTGTAGAGATCAATCGGCGGGTTATCCGGCCCTGCCAGCGACATCTTGGTGAACCACGGCCAGTTGGCATCGTAGACGACCTTGCAGTTGAAGTCCTTCTCGAACTGAGGAAGGAAGGCGCGGGTCGCGAGATCCTGGAGCTCGCCGCCCCAGTGGGCAACGGTGACGGTTTCACCGCCGGCATCGAACGGCTTGCCGTCCCAGACCTGCTCGCCCGTCCCGGTGCCCGTCTGCGCGAACGCGCGGTCGCCCATCACCATCGACACCGCAGCGCTCGACAGGCCGAGCGCGAACAGGCCCTGGAGCAGTTGTCGGCGGTCGACTTTGCCTTCCATGAAGCGATCCTGCAATCGCTCGACGTCGGCAATCATGCTTTGCGTGCGAGAAGTTTTGTTCCGTTCCATTTCGGTGACTCCCATTGCTGTGTTCACGAAGTCCGCCAGGTCTGACGCCGGGGTGCTTTGCGTTCTTCGAACTCTATGCCTTCGGTTTGTTCTTCCTTTTCCCTCCCTGATCGAAGATGAGGTAGGTCGCGGTCATGCTGACGATCACGGTCGTGATGGCGAACACGCCGGCTGCGGCGATGGTCGGATCGGTGCGGAAGCGGATTGCGTCGAACAGCGCGACCGGAAGCGGCCGCATCTCGCTCGTGGTCAGGAACAACGAAACGTCGAATTGTCCGAAGGATGCAACAAAGGCGAAGGTGCCGCCGGCAAGGATACCTTGCGAGATCACCCGCACGGTGATGTCCCAGAACGCGCGCAGCGGGCTCGCGCCCATGCTGCGCGCTGCCTCCTCCAACGACTGGTCAAAGCGCGCGAGCGCCGCGCTGACAGTCGCGAAAACGAAAGGGAACGTGACCAGTACATGGGCGAGCACGAGCCCTACATAGGACCCCATCAGGCCGATCCCGCTGGTCGCGTAGAAGGCGAGCAACGCGAGGCCGAGGACCATGCCGGGCAGCACGATAGGTGCAAGAAACAGCGCCCGCAGCGCGTCCCGGCCGAGAAAGGCCACACGCACCATCGCAACCGCCGCGGCGGTGCCGAGCGCGGTGGAGATCAGTGTCACGACGAGGGCGAGCCTGAAGCTGAATGTAAAGCTCTCGAGGAACAGCGGCGAGGTCAGAAACTGCCTGATCCAGCGCAGCGATAGGCCGTTCGGCGGAAACTGCAGATAGTTGCCGTCGTTGAAGGCGGCCGCCACCGTCACCATGGCCGGGGCGAGCAGGAACAGCAGGGCCGCCACCGCCAGCCCGAGGAATACCGCCGGGAATTCGCGCTCGCTCTCGATCCGCGGGGCCATCAGAGCTGTCCTCCGAAGCTGCGCTGGCTGAGGCGGAACGCCAGCAGGATGGAGAGGAGGCTGACCGAGAACAGGATGAAGCCGATCGCCGCGCCGAATTGCCAGAAGCCAAGCTCGTTCACTTGTTGGTAGAGCTGCATGGCAATCGTCGGGATGCGGGAACTCCCCAGCAGCGTCGGGACAATGTAGCCGGCGATGGAAAGGGCGAATACGATCACCGAGCCCGAGACAATCGCTGGGACGGACAGCGGCAAGGTGATATCGAAGAACGCCCGCCATCTGCTGGCGCCCAGACCGCGTGCCGCCTGCTCATAGGTGAGGTCGATGTTGCGCAGCACGCCGACCAGCGAGAACACCATGAACGGCAGCGTGAACTGCACCAGGCCCAGCGTCACCCCGCCGAGATTGTAGAGAAAGTTGACTTTGGGCACACCGAGCGCAGCCAGCAGTTGGTTGATCAGCCCGTTGTTGTTGCCGAAGATCGTGGTGAGCCCATAGAGCCGCACGGTCATGTCGAGCTGCATCGAAGCCAGCACCAGGATGTTGAGCATAAGGAACGTGCGCGGGCTCTGCGTGCGGGCCATTATGTAGGCCAGCGGATAGCCGAGCACGAGGCAGGCGACGACCGTCAGCACACCGAGCTTAAGGCTGTTAAGCAGCGCGCCGTAAAACAGAGGCTCGGTGAAGAACCGCTGGAAGTTTTCGATCGAAAATGCCGGCTGCAAGCTGATCATGCCGCGCATCGGCGGATTGAATCCAATGGCGAAGAGCATCAACAGCGGGATCACCATAAAGACGACGAACAGCAGCACCGGCGGCAGAAGCAGCAGACCGGTGCGGTCTTCAATCCAGGATCTGCGCGGGGTTGCCATGATCTGTCTTGGTCCCCAGCGGCTGACGCGATCGGCGATCATCGACGGCCTATTCCTCGATAAACGCCATGATTTCGCCGACCGGAACATCGTCGCCGGCCTCGAACAGCCGCTCGACCAAGGTTCCGGACGCTGGGGACTCGATCTCGGTCACAACCTTCTCGGTCTCGACGCTGAGCAGGATATCCCCCTGCGATACCGTATCGCCGACCGCGCGCATCCATTCCGCGATGGTGCCTTCGGTCATCGTCATCCCGAATTTGGGCATATAGAGCGGAATTTTCGCCATGGTTGTCTCCGATGTTGCTAGGCCAGGGTACGACGCACGGCGGCGACGATGTCCGCGGGCGACGGCATCACCTGCTTCTCGAGCACGGGGTTGTAGGGGATCGGTACAGGCTTGTTGGAAACGCGCTGAACCGGCGCCGTCAGGTCACGAAACCCCTTTTCGGCGACGGTCGCTGCCCACTCGCTGGCCGCACCGCAGGTCGGGAAACCTTCGTCGACGGCGACGAAGCGATGGGTCTTTGCCACGCTTTCGAGAACCAGATCCTGGTCCCACGGCGACAGGGTGCGCAGGTCGATCACCTCGACGTCGACGCCCTCCCCAGCCAGCGTCTCCGCCGCCGCCAGGGCGTGGTGGACCATCAGCCCGACGGTGCAGATAGTCACGTCCTTGCCAGTGCGCTTCACGTCGCCCTTGCCGAGCGGAATGAGGTACTCCTCGTCCGGCACCTCGCCCTTGCGGCCGCCGAGCGTCAGCTGGTTCAGAAACACGACGGGATTGTCGTCGCGGATCGCCGATTTCAGCAGCCCCTTGACGTCGTAAGGCGTCGACGGTGCGACTACCTTGATCAGCGGCATGTTCATGAAGAACTGGTGAACGGACTGGCTGTGGTGTGGGCCGGCGCCGACGCCGCCGCCGTTCTGCGTCATGTAGACGACGGGGACCTTGGCCTGTCCGCCGAACATGTAGCGCATCGAGCCGGCCTGGTTGGCGATCTGGTCGAAAGCCAAATAGAGGAACGTGCCGAACATCAAGTCGACGACGGGCCGCAGGCCGGTTGCCGCTGCGCCGACGGCAGCGCCGGCCACCGCCAACTCGGAGATCGGCGTATCGAGCACACGGCGGTCGCCGAACTGCTTGTGCAGGCCACGCGTGCCGGCGAACACACCGAGCCGCACGTCCTCGCCGATCAAGAAGACGCTCGGATCGCGCGCCATCTCCTCGGTGAGCGCTTCGTTGATGGCCTTGATGTAGGTTTTCTTGGACATGCCTGTGTTCCTGCGGTCGGGCTCAAGCCCACATGTCGTCATAGATGGTTTCGAGGCTCGGGGCCGGGCTCTGCCGGGCGAAGGCCACCGAGCGCTCGACTGCATCGGCGATCCCAGCATCGATCCGTTCGATCTCAACCTCGGACGCGAATCCGAGCTCGATCAGGGTCCTGCGCATGCCAGCCATCGGGTCTGCATCGCGCGCCGCCTGGCGCTCAGCTTCGGGGCGATAGGTCTGACCGGCCAGGAAGGCCGTTTCGCCCTCGGCATGGTCGCCGATGCGGTAAGTCTTCGCCTCGATCAGCGTGGGGCCCTCGCCGCGACGCGCGCGGGCAACGGCTTCGGTCGCGATTTCGTACATAGCGAGTGGATCCGTGCCGTCGGCGACGATTCCCGGGATGCCGTAGCCCTTGGCGCGCTCGGCGATATCGACGACGTTGGTCGCCTTCTCCATCGGCGTGAACTCGCCGTAGCGGTTGTTCTCGCAGACGAATATCACCGGCAGCTTCCAGGTCGAAGCAAGGTTCAGCGACTCGTGGAAGCTACCCTCGTTGGACGCCCCGTCACCGAAGAACGACACCGACACCTGATCAGTGCCGCGGTAAAAGGCGCTGAGGCCAGCACCAGTGGCGATCGGAATGCCGCCGCCGACGATGCCGCAGGCGCCAAGCATGCCGATCTCGAAATCGGCGATATGCATCGACCCGCCCTTGCCCTTGCAGTAGCCGTCCGCCTTGCCGAACAGCTCGGCCATCATCCGGTCGAAGTCGCCGCCCTTGGCGATAACGTGGCCGTGACCGCGATGGGTGGAGACGATATAGTCGTCGTCGCGCAGCGCCGCGCAGACGCCGGCAGCCACCGCTTCCTCGCCGATGTAAAGATGGACAAAGCCCGGGAGCTGGCCCTGCGAGAACAACTTGGCTACCTGTTCCTCGAACTTCCGGATGCGCGCGACCCGCGTGTAGATGTCGATCGCCTTGGCGGGTGGAATCTGTTGTCTGCTCATCGGGTTACCTGAAACGTCCTGCAGCGGGAAACTGGATGGTTGCCGAGCGCAATCATGCGACGATCGCCTCCGCGGTGAGCGCCAGAACCTTGGTCGCGGTGACGACCTGCTCGACCTCTATGCATTCGTCGACCATCGGCCAGGTAGGGATGAAACCCGGCCCATACTCGACGCACGTGATGCCGACGCCCTTGAAGTGGCAGGTGTCCGCTGTGGCGCCGATCCGATGCCCGGCGCCGACCTCCGGCCGTTCGCCGGTCACCGCCTCGTGGGCGCGGATGAGGCTGGCGACTACCGGCGCTTCGACCTGCGTCGCCTCCCGTGCCGGCATGTTCGGCTGGCGCGGTCCAAGCGGAACCACAAGCTCGTAATCGAAGTCGGGATCGTCGAGGCGCAGCGTCTCCAGGAACCCGACGAGGTCGGCCTTCACCCCCGCCTCGGTCATCCCCGGGATGATGCGCAGGTCGAACATAAGCGTCGTGACCTCCTGGAAGTGCTCGATGCCGCGCACCGCCATGCGTGGGAAGCCAGGCAGCAGCGGATGCGGAACGAAGTCCAGCCAGCCGCCCTCGCTCTTGGATTTCAGCGGGTGGTAGGAAGGGCCGAAGGCCGTGACGAGACGTGCCGCGCGCTCGATCGGGTTGATATAGGGTACCCGCGCCTTGAACTCGCCCTTGATGCGGATCCTGCCCTGGACATATCCCGCAGAGATCACGCCAACGTCGAGGTCACCGGCCTCGGTGACTATGCAGTAGTCCGGGCGCAAGCCGCTTTCGATCAGGTGGACGGCACCAACACCGCCACCGGTCTCCGCCGCAACGCAGGCGACGATGAGGTCACCCCTCAGTGCGCGGCCGCTGCGCCGGACGAGTTCCGCCGCCATGAGCACGGACGCGAGGCCCGCCTTCATGTTGATGGCGCCGAGCCCGTACAGCATACCCTCCTCAACGTCTCCGGAGAACGGATCGTGCTTCCACTCCTCCTCTCGGAACGGCCGGCCGTTCCAGTCACTGGTGTCGGTGTGGCCGCACAACATCAGGCTCGGTCCTGTGCCGTCGCCCTTCAGCGTGCCGATGGTCTGGTGAGTGGTGCGGCCGTCGGGGAGCGGAATCTCCTGAACCTCGACGGCGAAACCCCTCTCCTCCAGCCATTCGGCGATCCAGCGGGCCACGGCGGTCTCATGCCACAGCGGCGACGGGATGGAGATGAGCTGCGCGGTCAGGCCGATCACCTCATGCGGATCGAAGCCGTCCAGGGCTTTCGCGGAAAGATCCATCAGCTGGGTTCCCGCATTGCCCAGACGTCGATGCCGACCTGGCCTCCTCCCCACAGTTCCTTCACGCCGATCGTATTGCGGGTCGGATACGGCGCGGAAGCGTATTCCGAGAAGATCCGGTCCATCTCGGCGAACCGCCCTATGTCGGTGAGCGACACGTTAATTCGAACCACGTCCTGCCAGCCGCAGCCAGCCTGGCGGAGTACGGCAGTCACATTGTCAAGCGCCTGGCGTAACTCGGCCTCGAAGCCGCCTTTGACCACGCCGGATCCGTCGGGATGGGTGCCGAGGTAACCTGACGTGACGATCATGTTACCGACGACCAGTGCCTGGCTGTAGCAACTGCTCGGCTGAGGTGCGGCGGCGCTGAGAACGGTTTTCCTGGCCATGTCAGTCCTTCTCGTCGCCGATGTCCGAAAGCTCGCGCGACTCCCGGCCGCTGCGCGTACCCTTCCGCTCCCGCGCCTCGCGCAGGTAGTTGTAGATCGTTGCGCGGCTGAAGCCGAACTGCTCGGCCAGGATCGGCACGGCCTTCTTGACCTGGAAGACGCCCTTCTCGTCTAGACGGGCCAACAGGTCGATCTTGTCGTCGCGATTCAGGCCGAGGCTACCGGTGGCGAGTTCGGCGACTGTTTCAGAAATGATCCCACTGATCGTCTGGTTGATGTCGTCCGACAGCGTCTCGGTGACCGAATCCTCGACCTCTAGACTGGTGAAGTCGGCCAGCACGCGCTGGAACGCGACGAACGCCGTGGTGTCGTAGTTGATGCAGAACGCTCCATAGACTTGGCCCGCGCCGTCGCGCAGGAAGATGGTGCTGGATTTGATACGACGATCGCCGGGCAACGTTGTCTTGTAGTTGTAAAGGTCCCTATCCGTCTGCCCATTGCGCACGGTGTTCAGCAGGAGGTCCGTGGCAGCCCCGCCGATAGAACGTCCGGAGAGCGTACCCTCGACATGCACGATCGAATGCTCGAGATCGGCGAAGTCGTGGATGATGACCTCGCAAAACGGCGCAAACAGCCGCTCAATCGCGGTGGCGAGGCGGCGCAGGAGCAGCAACACCTCCGCCCTATCGTCGGGGGACTGCCGGACCGATTGCTCCGGAAGGTTCATGCGTCACCGCTTCCGCCAAGGACGAGCACCGCCTCGATCTCGACCGCCGCATTGGCCGGCAGGCGCGACACCCCGATGGTGGAGCGCGCTGGTGCCGCGCCACCAAAGTACTCGGCATACACCTCATTCATTTTGGCGAAATCGTCGAAGTCCTGGAGAAAGACGGTGGTCTTGACGATATCGGAGAGCGAGCCCCCCGCTTCTGCGACGATGGCGCTCAGGTTGTCCAACACTTTGCGCGCCTGCTGGGAAACTCCGCCCTCCACCAGCTTCCCGGTCTCGGCATCAATTCCGAGTTGTCCAGCGATATAGACTGTCCTCTCGGAGCGAATGGCCTGAGAATACGGTCCAACGGGGTTCGGTGCATTGGCCGTGAAAATCGCCTCGCGTCGCGCTGTCATGTTTCCTCCACTGCCGCCTTAGACCAATCGGCTAGAATGTGGACACTACGTTGAAGCGCTATAAAATTTCTGTCAAGCGGTTTGACAAAGTTTTTATTTCGGCCAATTTTTGTATGAAGTTTGGAGCAAATGTCTAATAGTCAGGCAGGCTGATCGCTCGATCTGCACGAGTTATGAGCAATAAGCGCTCCTGCCGCATGTGGAGGCAAAATGGCTTTTGACAATATGCGCATCGATTCAGATCGGTTGTGGTCGAGCCTCGAGGCAATGGCGGAGGTCGGTCCGGGTGTGGCAGGCGGCAACAATCGGCAGGCGCTTACTGATGCGGATGCCGATGGCCGGGCGCTGTTTCGTCGGTGGTGCGAAGAAGCCGGCATGACGGTCGCGGTCGACCAGATGGGAACAATGTTCGCTACCCGGCCGGGCACCGATCCCGGAGCGCTGCCTGTCTGCATGGGAAGCCATCTGGACACGCAACCGACAGGCGGGCGATATGATGGGGTCCTCGGCGTGCTCGGTGGGCTTGAAGTGGTGCGTAGCCTGAACGAGATGGGCGTGCGCACGCGCCGCCCGGTTGTCGTGGTCAACTGGACCAACGAGGAAGGCACTCGCTTCTCGCCGGCAATGTTGGCGTCCGGCGTGTTTGCCGGCGTACACGACCTCGATTGGGCTTACGAGCGGCGCGACCGGGATGGACTCGCCTTTGGTGATGAGCTTAGGCGGATCGGCTGGGCCGGCGACGAGCCAGTTGGCCAACGCCGGATGCACGCCTATTTCGAACTGCACATAGAACAGGGACCCATCCTTGAGGCGGAGGGTCGCGAGATCGGCGTGGTCACTCACGGTCAGGGCCTGACCTGGCTTCGCGTCACGCTGACGGGTAGGCCGAGCCACACCGGCTCGACGCCAATGGCAATGCGGCGAAGCGCTAGCCTGGGCATGGCACGGATGACGCTGCTCGCCGATCAGATCGCCACGGCGCGCCAGCCGGAGGCGCTATCCGCCGTGGGCTTCGTACAAGTTGCGCCCAACTCGGTGAACACCGTGCCGGGTGAGGCCGTGTTCACCGTAGACTTCAGGCATCGCGATAAGGCGGCGCTCGATGCAATGACCGCCGAGTTCCGCGCGCGGGCCCAAGAGATCGCCGCGGAATCTGCGCTCGGCATCTCCATCGAGACGGTCGGTGCGTTCGATCCAGTGTCCTTCGATGCGCACTTTGTGTCCCTGGTGCGCGGTGCCGCGGAAGGACTCGGCCTGACGCACCAAGATATTGTCGCTGGTGCGGGGCATGACGCGTGCTGGGTGAATCGAGTCGCGCCGACCGCGATGATCATGTGCCCATGCGTCGACGGGCTGAGCCATAACGAGGCGGAAGCGATCAGTCCGGAATGGGCGGCGGCCGGATGCGCCGTGCTGCTGCATGCGGTCGTCGCCGCGGCCGGGATTGTCGGGGAGGATGCGTGATGTCGCTTCAGGAAGAAACGCTTTTCTCTGCGTACGATCCCGCAGCCTACACCCTGGTCAGGCATCCGGCGATCCGCAAGACGATCGCCCGACGCCTGAGCGAATCGAAACAGTCCGCACCGCATTTCTACGTTCGCACCGAATGCGAACTCGACAGCGCGATGGCATGGCGCGAAGCCTGGAACAGGGATAACGCGGAGCGGGCGGGCAACCTCTCGGTCAACGACATGGTGATCCGCGCCCTGGCGCTCGCCCTCAAGGCGGCGCCTAAGGCCAACGCCTCGTGGCACGAAACCGGTATGGCGATGCACCGGCACGTCGACGTCAGCGTGGCTGTGGCCCTCTCCGACGGGCTGCTCGCGCCGGTCCTACGCCGCTGCGAGGAAAAGTCGCTTGAGACGATTTCAGGTGAGATGAAGGATCTGGCTCAGCGGGCGCGCGATCGCAAGCTCACCGCTCAGGAACTACAGGGCGGCACGACCAGCCTGTCGAACCTCGGACGGTCGGGCATTTCGGATTTCTGCGCAATCCTCAATCCACCACAAGCAACAATCCTGGCGGTCGGGGCAGTCAAGCGGCGACCAATCGTGCGAGACGACACACTTAGCCTCGGCTACACGATGATCGCCACGCTTTCTCTCGACCACCGTGTTCTCGACGGGGTCGCCGGAGCGGAGCTTTTGCAATCTTTCAAGGCATTGATGGAGGACCCAGCATCGCTTTGACCGGAACAGCGGGAAGCTGGATAGCGCTGTTGCCGCTTGCCGGCACCTACCTCGCCTCCTTGCACTGTCACGCAGGCAGATTCCCGCATCGTCGCGAGACGGACGCGACCTGAACATTCTCATCACCTGTGAAAACGGTGCCCAGACGATCTAAGGCTGTAGGAAAATCTAAGGAGGATTGAACGGAGCCGCTACCAATTTGGCAGGAGTTATGCCACGCCGGCAGGGGGAGGGCGAGCGGTTCCGCTATTCGGCTTTCGCGCACCAGGATGCGATCTTCCACGACCGCATCCTCGAGTTTGCCGGCAACGAGTTAGTTCGCTAGAATCTCGCTCATCAACATACTCACTTTCATACTTTCCGCCTCATGTCTCATTCCCGTGTCACGGAGGAGGCTCTCGACGAGCACAAGGCGTTGCTCGCGTCGTTCGCGGCCGGAGATGGTAACGCTGCAGAGCTCGCGATGAGGGATCATATCGAACGTTGGCGTGATCGGTTGCTTTATGCATTCGATTGAAACTCGGACCACGCACAGGGCCGATATTAGGCGTGGCCTATTCCGAGGGGCTGATTCTTTTAATTGTCAGTTGGTCCAAGCTACTTATTACGTCCGCAGGGCCCCGTATCAGGGCTTTCGACAGCTTGTGCGCCCGCGTTCAAGGGGAAAACAGATTGCGCGACCAACGTTACGATATCCTGTTCGAGCCGATGAAGATCGGGCCGGTTACAGCGAAGAACAGGTTCTATCAGGTGCCACATTGCAATGGCGGCGGATATCGCGACCCGTCGGCTGCAGCGGAGATGCGCCGGATAAAATCGGAAGGTGGATGGGGCGTCATCTTCACTGAACAGACGGAGATGCACCACACCTCCGAGATCACGCCGTTCATCGAACTTCGTCTATGGGAGGACCAGGACATTCCGGCGCTCGCAAAGATGGCGGCGGCAATGCGGTCGAATGGTGCACTTGCCGGGATACAGCTGGCCTATTCAGGCATTAACGGACCCAACCTCTACACTCGCGAGGTTCCGCGCGGGCCGACCGCGCTGCCGATCCGCACCTTCACCAACGATCCGGTGCAGGCACGCGCCATGGACAAGCAGGACATACGCGATCTTCGCCGCTGGCATCGCAACGCGTTCCGTCGCGCCAAGACGGCGGGTTACGATCTCATCTGCTTGTACGGCGCGCATGGCTTTGGCATCATCCAGCATTTCCTGTCGACCGCCACCAACCAGCGCACTGACGAATATGGTGGGTCGCTGGAGAACCGCTCGCGGCTGATGCGCGAACTGATCGAGGAAGGTCGCGACGCCATCGGTGACAGCTGCGGGCTGACGTTGCGTCTTTCTCTCGACGAGATGATCGGCAACTTGGGATTCGCCAATTCCGAAGTTCGCGACATGATAGAGATGCATGCCGATCTTCCTGATCTCTGGGACCTGGCCCATGGTGCTTGGGAAGACTGCTCCGGCCCCTCGCGATTCAAGGAGGAGGCAGCACAAGAGGATCTTGTGGCCGGCATCAAGAAGCTCACCACAAAGCCGGTCGTGGGCGTCGGGCGCTTCACATCGCCTGACGTAATGGTGCGGATGATCCGGTCGGGCGCGCTCGATTTCATCGGCTGTGCCCGTCCCTCCATCGCAGACCCCTTCCTGCCGAAAAAGATAGAGGAGGGGCGCATCGAGGACATCCGCGAGTGCATCGGCTGCAACATCTGCATCACTGGCGACATGACCATGTCGATCTCGCGCTGTACGCAGAACCCGACCTTCATGGAGGAGTGGCGCAAAGGTTGGCATCCCGAGCGCATCCAGAAGCGCGGCGACAGCGATACCGTGCTCGTCGTCGGCGCCGGTCCGGCCGGGCTCGAAGCCGCGCGGGCTCTCGGCATGCGTGGCTACCAGGTCGCGCTGGCTGAAGCAGGCACCGAGCTCGGTGGACGCGTGGCGCGGGAGGCGCGGCTGCCGGGCCTTTCGGCCTGGGGTCGGGTGCGCGACTACCGTCAGTACCAGTTGAGCCAGATGTCGAATGTCGACATCTACCTGCAGAGTCAGCTGACTGCCGACGACATCCTGTCCTTCGGCTTTCAGAACATTGCGCTCGCCACCGGCTCGACCTGGCGCAGCGACGGCGTTGCGCGTGCTCACGTGGTTCCCATGCCGCGCGATCCGGCGATGCCGGTCTACACACCCGACGACGTGATGCACGGTACCGAGGTTTCCGGCAACGTGATCCTCTTCGACGACGATCACTACTATATGGGTGGCGTAATCGCCGAGCAGATCGTCCGGCTGGGTGCGAAGGTAACCCTCGTCACACCTGCTGCCTTCGTATCTGACTGGACCCGCAACACGCTCGAACAGGTCGCGATCCATCGCCGTCTGACGGAACTCGGCGTCGAGATCATACTTAATCGCACACTCACCAGCATCTTGCGCGGCGGTGTCGCTTCAGCCTGCGTCTACACCGGCAAGCAGACCCAGATCGAAAGCGACTGCGTCGTGCTTGTTACCTCGCGGATGCAGGAAGACGCTCTCTGGCGAGAGTTGGTCGCACAGCAGGCTGAGTGGGCGGACAACGGTATCCGATCGGTCAAGATATTCGGAGACGCCGAGGCGCCCGGCCCCATCGCTTGGGCGACCTATGCCGGCCACCGCTATGCCCGAGAGCTGGATATGCCCGACATCGGCGATGCTCTGCCTTTCCGTCGCGAAGTCACCGCTCTGGCGGCTGGATGACGCTCTGCTCGATGTCGAGCGCGTCGCGCCAGTTCGGAAAAACCGAACTATCATAGCAGAATAAAATAGTTGGCCTCGGCGCCTGCAACAGCTCAATTGCGAGCGGCCAGGCGCGCGACACCTTGGCCGCTTGCCCCTACGACAAGACAAATACGGGGTAACTGCCGGGGAACTATTTTGATGTCTGGATTTGGATTAGGGGCCGCATGCGGTGGGCGTTACGCCCTCAGTGTTCCTCATGGAACGCGCACATGCGTCGTCGTCTGAATGGCTTGCCTGGAGCTGCACTCGGTTTCCGTAGCCTTCGGCGGCGTGAAGGCGCTCAGCGACGTTTCCCTACTCATGGCGCCCGGCCAGATACACGGCCTTATCGGTCCGAATGGTGCCGGTAAGAGCACCTGCATCAACGTGCTGACCGGTTTCCAGTCCGTCAGCGCAGGCATGGTCAGCTTGGCCGGCGAGAGGATCGACAGAGTTCCGGTCGAACGGCTCCGCACTATGGGTGTCAGCCGCACTTTTCAGGCCGGACGGTTGTTTTCCATGCTTACGGTGCGCGAGAACCTCGCCGCGGCGTCGATCGGTATCGGGCGCCGACGACACGCAGCGCTCGCCGAGGCCGATGACATGCTGGAGTGGGTTGGCATCACCGCTCTCGCCGACATGAAGGCTGCCGCTCTTCCCTACACCGATCAACGGAGGGTTGCGATCGCGCGGGCACTCATCGGCCGCCCCGCATTTCTGATGCTCGACGAGCCGGCCGCCGGAATGTCGGCCGACGAGGCCGATGATCTGGCCACCCTGATACGCCGTATAGCAAACGATCTCGGCACATCCGTCCTGCTGGTAGAGCATAACATCTCTCTGGTTCTGTCCCTGTGCAGAACAATCACGGTGTTGGATGGGGGAACCGTGATTGCCGAGGGCTCGCCGGCAACCATCCGCACGGATCGGCGCGTGCGCGAAGCCTATCTTGGAACGTCGGACCTCGACTCGGTCGAATTGGTGACAGCATGAACCAAATGCCGCTGCTGAAAGTGTTGGGCCTTTCCGTGAACTACGGCCAGCTCACCGCCTTGCGCGACGTAGATCTCGACGTATTTCCCGGCGATATCGTGTTTGTGGCGGGACCCAATGGGGCCGGCAAGTCCACCTTGCTGCGCACCATCGCCGGCGACCTGAAGGCCGCCGCCGGAACGGTGCGTCTAGAAGGTTGGGAAGCCACGCGAGCCACGCCGGAGGCGATCGCCGCTCGCGGGTTCACGCTGGTTCCGGAAGGCCGTGAGATATTTCAAAGCCTTAGCGTCGCCGAAAACTTGCGTATCGGAGCCTACCGTTGCACCGACAAAGGGACAATCGCTTCCGACCTAGACTTTGTCTTGGGCGAACTTCCCGAATTGAAGCCGTTTCTCTCGCGACCCGCTGGCCTGCTTTCGGGCGGACAGCAGCAAATGCTGACGCTCGGCCGCGCATTGATGACGAGGGCGCCGCTGATCGCGATTGATGAGCCTTCTCTGGGACTGGCTCCGAAGATCATAGACCGCATTTACGACGTGCTCACTCGCCTGAGGACATTGCGCGGATTGACGCTTCTGATCGCGGAGCAAAGTTTCACTCGGGCCGTGCAGGTCGATGCAAGACTGGTCATGCTGCGCAGCGGCCGCGTCGAGCACGCGGGCCTAGCTCGCCAGCTTGTAGCCGGAGGCCGCCTCGAGTCGAGCTATTTCGGCGAGGCGCTACCATGAGCATCCTGTTCCAACAACTGGTGGATGCAGTCAGCCTTGGCAGCCTCTATGCGCTGACTGCTCTGGCGATCGGCATGATCTTCGGTGTCATGCGACTGGTGAATTTTGCCCATGGCAGCTACGTGATCGTCTGCACCTTCATCCTGCTTGCCCCCGCCGGAGAAGGCGTGGCGCGTCTCTTCTTCGGGGTGCTGCCCGGCGTCCTCCTGGTTCCTGCCGTCGTAGGGGTCGGCATCGTCCTCGCGATGCTTTCAGAGGTGTTCCTCTTCCGCTATTTGCGTGGATCCGATCCCACTACTATGCTGATCGCCTCCTTCGCTGCCGCGGCAGGATTGCAGAACGCACTGCTCATGCTCTATGGCAGCCGCCCCATAGCGGTCGAACTCTGGCCCGGCCTCACGCGTCCAATCGAGTTGTTCGGCCTGCTGGTGCCAGCGCTGCAAATGGTCATCATCGCCGTAACCGCCGCCTCGCTCGTGGCACTGACAGCCTTCCTGCGCTTCACGCGTTTCGGCATGGCGATGCGCGCCTCGTCAGAGAACTTCCGGATGGCACGGATGCTCGGCGTTCCGGCCAATTCCGTCATCCTTGCGGCCTTCGCGATCTCAGGTGCGCTTGCCGCGCTGACGAGCCTCCTGATGGTGCCACAGACCGGACTGGCCGACCTCAAGATGGCCGACAACATCCTGCTGATTGCCTTCGTCGCCACGGTGGTCGGCGGCTTGGGGAACCTGCCCGGTGCTGTGCTCAGCGCTTATTTCATCGGCATCGTCGCGGTCTTCATGCAGACGCTGCTGCCACTGGAAATCAGGCCTTACCGAGACGCGTTCGTGTTCGTCATCGTCATCGCGGTGTTGATGCTGCGCCCCCAGGGGCTCTTCTCCTTCGGTCCGGCGCGGGAGCGGGTATGATGGTCGGTGCTCCGAACAGATACTCTTCAGCCTTGGCCGAACATGCCACCCCGTTGCTGCTGATCGCGTTGCTTTTCGCGCTGGCGGCGGTGGCCAGCGTGCTATCGCCGATCTTCGCGCGCGTCGTGTGCGGCGCGCTCATCGGCGTCGTGATGGTAGTGGGCCTGCACATCTTCGTAGGCAATTCCGGCATCCTGAGCTTCGGACACATGGCCTTCGCAGGGATCGGCGCCTACATGACCGCCTGGCTGACCATGCGACCGCAGTTCAAGGCGATGATGCTGCCAGGGCTGCCGGAGTTCCTTCAGCAGCTTCAGGTCTATCCTCTTACAGCGGCGATCGCGGGCGCGGTTGCGGCAGCATTAATGGCTCTGGTCAGCGGCGCATTGATCATGCGGCTGGGCGGCATCGCGGCGACGATCGCGACGCTTGCGCTTCTCGCCATCTTCCATGCCGTCTATTCCAATTCGGACACCGTCACCGGCGGGGTGGGCTCGCTGGCTGGCATTCCAAGCGGGCTGACGCCCTGGAGCGTGCTGCCGCTCTCCGGGCTCGCAATATTGATCGCCCATTTCTTCGGCCGTTCGTCGGCTGGACTAGCCCTCAAAGCGGTTCGTGAAGACGCGGTGGCGGCACGCGCCGCAGGCATCAGGGCATTCAGGGTGAAGCTGGCTGCCTATGTCACCAGTGCTTTCGTATGCGGCCTCGCGGGCTACCTGCACGCCCGTTTCCTGGGCGTAGTCAGTCCGGAGAACTTCTACCTCGGAGCCACACTCGCCGCGCTGACAATGCTCATCATCGGCGGGATGTACAGTCTCTCGGGGGCAGTGTTCGGCGTCATCGCTGTCACGGCCCTCACCGAGATCCTGATCCGGCTGGAGGGGCAGCACCTCGTGTTCGAGATGCCCGTTTCCATTGCGGCGGGCACGGCCAATTGCGTCTTGGCGATCGTGCTCTGCCTGTTTCTGATCAAGAAGCCACGCGGCTTGTTCGGCGACGCCGAACTCGGCGTGCGCCGATGGTGCTCCCATCATCGCGCACGCCCCGGCATCACTGGCACCTCTGACGTGTCAACAAAACAACTGGGGAACCAAACATCATGACGACCTTCAGACATAGATCGCTTGCGGGCGCCTTCGCTGCGCTCGCACTCGCGGGTGAAATTGCTCTCGCTCCAGCGCAGGCCGCCGACACGATCAGGATCGGCATGGCATTGGCCGAGTCCGGCTGGATGATCGCCTACGACGGTGCGCCGTCCCGCGGCGCACTGCTTGCCGTCGAGGACATTAACGCAAAGGGTGGCCTGCTCGGCACGCAACTCGAAACACAGGCGATGGACACCCGTACGGATCTGGCGCGCGGCGCCCAGGTCGCGCAGGAACTGCTCGTCGGCGGCGCCGAAATGCTGCTCGTCAGTTGCGACTATGACATGGGCGCACCAGCCGCTCTGGCGGCTGAAAACGCGGGCAAAGTCTCCATTTTCGTCTGTGCAGCCGATCCGAAGGCTGGCGTACAGGGCATCGGCCCTCACTCCTTCAGCGCCTACGCCGCAGCCTTCACCGAAGGCGCTACGATCGGCGAGTGGAGCCACGCCAAGAAGAACGCGCGCACGGGCTACATGCTGCTCGACACCACGATCCAGTATGACCGCAGCCAGTGCGCCGGCTTCAAATGGCTATTCTCGCAGCTCGAAGGGGCCTCGATCGTCGGCGAGGATACTTTCAAGAATGGCGATGCGTCGATCGCCTCCCAGATCACACGCATCCGGGGCCTGCCGAAGCAGCCGGACGTGATAATGCTCTGCTCGTACCTGCCGGGAGGTGCGAGCGCGATCCTGCAGCTGCGCGCGGCAGGTATCACGGCACCGATCCTCACGGGCACCGCGATCGATGGTGACGACTGGCTGGGCTCGGTCCCCGACCTCAAGGACTTCTACGGCCTAACCAAGGGTTCCGTCGCCGGCGACGATCCGCGCGCGGAGATCAACCAGTTCGTCGAACGTTACACGAAGCGTTTCGGCGAGCCGCCGGTAAATCAGCGTGTCTTCGACGGCTACGTCGCCGTCCAGATGTGGGCCAAGGCCGTCGAACGGGCAGGTACCACCGAAGCCGGGGCGGTCGTCGCTGAAATGGAGAAGTTCAAGGACGAGCCCACCCTTCTTGGGCCGCGCTCCTTCACGGCGGAGCAGCACATCCAGTCGCGCTTCCCCTTCCTGGTCACCGAGGCAAATGGCGGGAAGATCAAATGGATCGACCAATGGACGGTGAACAAGGACATCTCGATGAACCTGCTGCTTGGGCAGTAAATCAGTCGGGCCGCGCGGCCCATCCCTACTAGGAGGACCTCGTGAACGATCTCGCGAAAATCCGACCGGCTCTCGAAGCCGGAACCATCATCCAGCTCACCCCATCGACGACGCTAGTCCAAGGCAAGATCTGGCAATGCAATTGCATCGTCGTGCGCAAGGGACGCCATGCCCTCGCCGGCGACGGCTCATGGAACCCGGCCGACGTCGAGACCATCGCGTCGATGGTCGACGGGCTGGACACCCACCTTCTCATCACCCATGGCGACATCGATCATTGCACCTGCATTGGCGCATGCCGCCACGCGCGCGTGGTCGGCTCCCCGGTGACCGCCAACCGCGTCGCATCGGGTTCGGCCGGCCACGACCTGAAGACGGAGGCCGCCAAATGGGGCCTCTCATTCCCAGGCGAACCACGCATCGACCTCACCGTCGAGCCGGACCAGCGGGTGCAACTCGGAGAGTGGACGGTGCGTACCATTGAAGCCGCGGGCCATGCCGGCGACGGTACTGCCTATTTGATCGAGGAAGAGGGCATCTTCCTTGTTGGCGACTATCTGATGTCGTCACAACATCCGATGGCCTGGTGGTCGCTTCGCCATGCTCTGCGGACGACCGAGCGACTGCTGAGGGTCATCGAAACCACCGATATGGAATGGATTGTGCCCGGACACGGGCCTGCCCTATCTCCGGCTCAAGCAAGGGAAGTCGCGGAGCAGGATATCGCTTATCTCGACCGGGTGGACAGGGTTGCCGACGAGGCCCAACGACTGGGATACACCAAGCGCGAATGGCATCTAGCGGTGGAAAGCGTGCCGGTGCCGCGGCCCTGCGCTCCCGACATTGAGATGCTGTGCCCACGCCTGCTCAACGCGTCCGCGACGTTCAGGGATCGCGAGACCGACGGCAACCTGCCTTGGATTATGGACATGGCATGACGTCGCGATCGCCGGGTCCCTGCGGCGTCGGGCCCGGCGGACTTGAGCGTTTAGGGACAGCCTAAGCACGGCCAAATCAAATCGTAATTTCGGCAGCGCCTCGCAATCCATAAATCCACCGGAGCACCCTCGCAGCTTCCGTAGATAAAGAGGGGGAGAGGACGCGCTATGGCAGCTGAGAGGACCAACACGATCGTCGTCGGTGGCGGGCAGGCGGGCGTGGCAATGAGCGAGCACTTGCTCGACTGTGGCGTTCCGCACATCGTCCTGGAGCGCCATCGTATCGCCGAACGTTGGCGCACGGAACGTTGGGATTCATTGGTTGCCAACGGTCCTGCCTGGCACGACCGCTTCCCTGGCATGGAGTTCCCAAGTGATCCCAACGGTTTCCCGTCAAAGGACGAGGTCGCCGACTATTTCGCCGCGTACGCTGCCATGCTCGGCGCGCCAATCCGCTGCGGCGTGGAAGTGACCCGCGTGGAACGCGCTAAAGGCAGCTCCCATTTCAGGGTCGAGACCGGCGCGGGCCTCTTTGAGGCTGAGAACATCGTTGCCGCTACGGGTCCATTTCAGGTTCCGATAGTTCCCGACCTAGTTCCGGCGGAAGCGGGCGTCAATCAGTTGCATTCCAGCGCCTATCGCAATCCAGTCCAGTTACCGGAAGGCGCCGTTATGATCGTCGGCGCCGGTTCATCAGGAACGCAGATCGCCGATGAACTCCTGCGCGCGGGCCGCCGGGTATATCTCTCGATTGGACCGCACGGACGTCCGCCGCGGTCTTATCGCGGCCGAGACTTCTGCTGGTGGCTAGGGGTGCTCGGCAAGTGGGACATCGAGTCCACCGGCCCCGATATGGAACACGTCACTATAGCGGTGAGCGGCACGCGAGGCGGCCAGACCATCGACTTCCGTCGCCTTGCCGCGGAAGGCATGGTCCTCGTGGGCCGAACCAAAACTTACGATGCTGGCATTCTGACTTTCGCACCCGATCTCGCCGACAACATTGCACGTGGCGATGCGAACTACCTGTCGCTCCTCGACGAGGCTGACGCTTATGTCGCAGACAACGGCCTGGACCTACCGCGGGAGGAAGAAGCGCGCCTGATCGGTCCGGTGCCCGACTGCGTGGCGAATCCCGTACTGGAACTTGATCTGCATGAAGCCGGTATCACCTCGATCATCTGGGCTACCGGCTACTCGGCCGACTATAGCTGGCTGAGACTGGACGCTTTTGGCGACAAAGGACGGCCGCGGCATCTGCGGGGTGTCTCGACGACGGAACCAGGACTTTATTTCCTCGGCCTGCCTTGGCAATCGCGGCGGGGATCGAGCTTCATCTGGGGTGTATGGCACGATGCGAAATTTGTCGCCGACCGCATTGCCACACATCATAAGTACATGGCCTATCACGCCGCCGCGAACCAAGAAGGCCCTTCCTCTTCCACACGGATCACCGCGGCAGAATAATCCTAGCGGCAATTCTGCCGCTGCTCGATGGAGACAAGAATGGCACATAACCGGGTACGCAAGTTCAACACGAAGGAAACCTATCCGGAGCAGAAACTGGATAACGACCTCTGTCAGGCGGTCGTGGCGCGGGGAACGATGATCTTCCTGCGAGGCCAATGCCCACAGGACCTCGATACAGCGAAGAACATCGACAGCCACGATCCAGTCGAGCAGACCCACAAGGTGATGCAGAACATCAAGCAGTTGATCGAGGAGTGCGGTGGCCGAATGGAGCATCTGGTCAAGGTGGTGGTTTACCTGACCGACATTCGGCATCGTGAGGCAGTCTACCGGACGATGGGCGAGTACATCAAAGGCGTCCACCCCGTCTCGACGGGATTGGTGGTGCAGGCATTAGCCCGGCCAGAGTGGCTAGTCGAGATCGACGGCACTGCCGTCATCCCGGACTGACGTTATGACGTTTTCCATCATTGCCCGATGCGCCGAGACCGGCATGTTCGGTGTCGCCGTCGCGTCGTCTTCGCCGGCGGTAGCAGCGCGCTGCGCCTATGCGCAAGCGGGCGTTGGGGCCGTGGCGAGTCAGAACATAACCGATCCGCGACTGGGTGCCCGCGCCCTGGAACTGATGGCGAGCGGGATGTCGGCGGACGAGGCGGTTGCGCGGCTGGTCTGCGATAACAAGCATATCGAATACCGCCAGATACTGGCCGTCGATTCCGCAGGGGTTAGCTGCGTTCATTCCGGATCCCTCGCACTGGGCATCTGGGGCGGCGTAAGCGGAACCGACGTTGCCTGCGGCGGCAATTTGCTCGCCTCATCTTCAATTCCTCAGATTATGGCGGATGCGTTCAATGCGTCCGAGGGACATTTGGGTGACCGTTTGATCAAGACCATGCGCGCTGCCGTGAGGGCCGGCGGCGAGGCTGGTCCGATCCATTCCGCTGGCATGAAGCTGGTGCGCGATGTGCAGTGGCCCGTCGCCGACCTGCGCTGTGACTGGACCGAGAATTGCCCGGTCGAGGAACTGGCGCTGCTTTGGGAAATCTACGCACCTCAACTGGACGCCTATGTGACCCGTGCGCTCGATCCAGCGGGCGCGCCGAGCTTTGGCGTACCTGGCGATGAGTGACGCTCAGGAGAAGTCCATGACCGAACTCAGCCACAAGGAATGGATCGCAGGCGCTTCGGCCATACGCTTTCGCGATAAGGCGTTCATCGACGGCCGGCAGGTGCCGGCGCGTTCGGACGGGACCTTCGCCAGCATCAATCCGGCCACCAGCGAGACGCTGGCCGAAGTTGCATCCTGCGGCCAGGAGGAAATCGACCTCGCCGTCGCTGCCGCGCGGCGCAGCTTCGAGGCAGGCGTGTGGTCTCGCACCAGCCCGGCACATCGCAAGGACGTGCTCCTGAAGCTGGCTGCTTTGCTTCGTGAGAACCTGCAGGAGCTGGCCCTGCTGGAATCGCTCGACATGGGCAAGCTGGTGCAGGACGCCGCGACCATCGACGTTCCCGGCTCGGCAGATATCTTCCAGTGGTATGCCGAGGCGATCGACAAGGTCTATGACGAGGTCGCACCGACGAACGATGGCAACCTTGCGCTGGTCAGGCGCGAGCCTCTCGGCGTAGTGGGCGCGGTCGTGCCGTGGAACTTCCCGCTCGACATGGCTACCTGGAAATGTGCACCTGCGCTGGCCGTCGGCAATTCCGTCGTGCTGAAGCCATCGGAACGCTCGCCCTTCTCGGCCTTGAGGCTTGCGGAACTGGCAATGGAAGCAGGGCTGCCGGCAGGTGTCTTTAACGTTGTGCCTGGCCTTGGCGAGACAGCCGGCCAGTCGCTCGGACGCCACATGGACGTCGATTGCCTTGTGTTCACCGGCTCCACGGCCGTCGGCAAATCGTTCCTGCACTATTCCGCACAGTCCAATATGAAGCAGGTCTGGCTGGAGACGGGCGGCAAGAGCCCGAACCTGATCTTCGCCGATTGCCGGGACCTTGATGCCGCAGCTGGCATGGCAGCCTTCGGTATCTTTTTCAATCAGGGCGAGGTTTGCTCCGCGAACTCCAGGCTGCTCGTCCAGCGCGGCATCAAAGACGAGTTGATAGAGAAGCTCGTGTGCCACGCGGCATCCATGCAGCCCGGCGATCCGTTAGATCCCGCCTCCAGAATGGGCGCCATGGTGGACGCGCGCCACACAGCCATGGTTATGCGTTTCATCGAGGCCGGCAAGAAGACGGCGCGGCTGGTGACCGGGGGCGAACAGGTAACCATCAATGGGCGCGGCAGCTTCATCCAGCCGACTATCTTTGCCGACGTCGCGCCGGCCGACCCGCTGAGTCGCGACGAGATATTCGGTCCAGTGCTGTCCGTCGTCGCGTTCGATGAGGAAGAAGAGGCGGTGCGGATGGCCAACGACAGCATATACGGGCTTGCCGCATCCGTATGGACGGATAGTCTCTCCCGCGCGCATCGTGTCGCGGACAGGCTTCGGGCCGGGACCGTGTCGGTGAATACGGTCGACGCATTGAGCCCGATGACGCCCTTTGGTGGATTCAAGCAATCCGGTTTTGGACGCGACCTCTCCCTCCACTCGCTCGACAAGTATACTGCCCTTAAGACAACTTGGGTTAAGTACTAGGAGAGCGGCAGCTTGATCGCTGCCCACCAAGCGGCGACATTGTGACATGCCACTTCGTTTCACATTTCGACAGCTGGAGTATTTTGTCGCCGTCGGGGAGGCAGGCTCAATCGCCAAGGCGGCTGAGCAGGTCAACGTTTCGCCGCCCTCGATTTCCGCGGCGATCGCGCAGTTGGAGACCGAGTTCGGTGTTCAGCTCTTCGTGCGCAAGCATTCGCACGGCCTGTCTCTCACCTCTGGCGGCCGGGTCTTCCTGAAGGAGGTGTCGGCACTGCTCGACAGCGCCGAGGCATTGCACGGCGTCGCAGGTGAGATCGCCGAAAAGGTCCGCGGCCCACTGGCCGTCGGCTGTCTGCTCACCTTCGCCCAGATCGTCCTGCCTGTGCTACGGCGTAAGTTCGAGTACGCATATCCAGAAGTACGAGTGCGTCAGTTCGAGCGCAACCAGGGCCAGCTGTTCGAGATGCTCCAGTCCGGTGAGATCGACGTCGCGCTGACCTATGACCTCGAACTCTCACAAGACCTGAGCTTCGAACCCCTAATGCAATTGCCTGCCTATGTGCTTCTTCCCGAAGGACATCGCTTTGCCGGGCACGCGAGCATCAAGCCACAGGAACTCGTCGATGAGCGCATGGTCCTCCTCGACCTGCCCCACAGCCGCGAGTATTTCCTGTCCGCGTTCCAGAGCCTGGGCCTGAGGCCGCAGATCGCGGAGCGGACCGGCGACATCGCCGTCATGCGGTCGATGGTGGCGAACGGATTCGGCTATGGCATCGCGAACATGCGACCGCTGAACACGATGTCGCCGGATGGCAAGCCGCTCGTTTTTGTGCCTCTGACGGGCTTGCGGCCACTGACTATGGGGATCGCCCTGCCGAATGCGGAGCATCGCCCGCAAACCACGCAGGCCTTCATGGAGCACTGCCGCCGCTTCGTCCTGGAACAGGGCGTCTTCGTGGGCGAGCGCGTGGTCAAATAGAAGTTATGCCTGCAATTTTTCCAATGCGCTGCCGTCTACCAACCCTTCGATAAGCCGGCCGAGCATCGCATCGCATCGGTCCATCTGCTCGACAGTGATGAACTCGTCCGGGCGATGACCCTGCGCCATGGATCCAGGCCCGCAGACGACGGTGGGGATACCTGCGTCGCGGTGGAACAGGCCCCCTTCAGTGCCGAACGGCACCTTGATCGAGTCAAAGGTACCCGCGACGGACTGGACGAGGCGTACAGCTGCCGAATCCGCCGCCATGTGAAGGCCGGGATAGCTGTTGGTCACCTCAACCTCGACGTCGGCTTCTGCGGCTCCGGTTGCCGCGACAATGCGGCCTGCCTCGCGGCGAAGTTTCTCGATAAGCGCTTGCGGATCGTCATCGGCGACGTTCCTGATCTCGAAATCCATTTCGGCGAAGTTCGGCACGATGTTCAGCGCACCTCCGCCCGCCATGCGGCCGACATGCAGCGTGGTGTAAGGCACTTCGTAGCCTCCATCCTGACTACCCCTGGCCGCCAACCTATCCTGCTCCGCACGGATGACGCCGACGAAGTCGCACGCGAGATGAAGCGCGTTCAGCATCGTCGGAGCAAGTGCAGAATGGCCCTCGCGGCCGCGGCAGCAGGCCCGCGCCGCGATCTTGCCATTGTGGCCGATCGCGACGCGCATTTCTGTCGGCTCGCCTACGATGCACAGCGCAGGCCGCGGTGATGCGGTTGCGAGCAGGTCCACCAGGCTGCGGACTCCGATGCAACCGATCTCCTCGTCATACGACAATGCGAGTTGCAGCGGATTTGCAAGATCCACCCGCGAAGCATCGAGGCAGGCGGCGACGGCGCATGCGACGAAGCCCTTCATGTCCGCCGTGCCGCGTCCGTGGAGCCGCCCTCTGGCGGCAGTCATCGAGAATGGCGGCACACTCCATGACTGGCCATCGACGGGCACGACGTCGGTATGACCAGAAAGCAGGATCGGAGGGCTGCTGGCCTGGCCAACCGTCGCAAGCAGATTCGCCTTTCGGCCGTCACCGCTCGCGATCACGCGACATTCGATCCCGTTGCCAGTGAACAGCTCGCGGACATAGCCAATCAGATCGAGGTTGGAGTTCGAGCTGACCGTCTCGAACCCGATGAGCTGGTCCAGGATTTCGATACTGTTCATTAGGTCCAAACTTACCGACAGACGAATTCGACCGTTCGTCACGCCGTACTGACGGCGGCGGTCGAGATGATATCAACCTTGCACTAAAACTGGATTCCACGCTGCAAACTTCTGCGACATTCTGAGCACGAAGCGTGGACACGGCATGATAGTCGGGGGCCTTTCTCGACCCTTGAAGGCCCCGCGCTATGAGTAGTCAGTTAACTTTGCAGCGTAGAGGCTTGCTTGGGGCAGCAAGCCGAGCCGAAGCGCACCGATCGCATGTCGGCCGACGCTAAGATACACCTCGACTAAGGGGCCAGGCCGACTCCATAGCGTTCGGCGATCCGCCAGAACCAATCCTGATCGAGATCGACCTCGCGTTCTGCCTCCGAGACTCTATCCGCCATACGGTCGAAGAGCGCTAGCGGAGTTCAGAATCATCATGCCGGCCATAGCAGGCGACGCCGTCCGCGCCGATCGGGTGATGGGCGAGCGCAAGCCACCGAGCGTGAGGTACGTCGTAAGGCAATCCAGCGTGATCAACTTCAGCGGTTGCGGTTGCGACAGCGGCCGTTGCAGTGGGCGTTAGCGCAATCGCATCCGGCGCACAGGTTGCTTGATCTGGTATGCGGCTCTGCGAGAGCTCGCTCCTGATGAAGCTGCGTCGGTTCAGCTCAGCATTCCCGTCATAACGGCGCTTGCGGCAACTGTATTCCTGAGCGAGAGCCTTACCGTGAGGCTCCTCTATTGTTCCGCATATTTGCATACGGTGGCACATTGCTCAGTCGCTAAGGCCAAGAGCGCCGAGTGTCTCCAGGCGATCTACGAAACTCAGGCCTTAGCCCTGTGACCCTCCGCTGGACGTTCGAACGACAGCGAACCGCACCGGGCTTGCGGTTCAAAAGGACAGAAACAGAGTGATCGCCGCGACGTTAACGAGATCGACGAAGAAGGCGGAAACCAGCGGAAGGATGATGAAGACGTTGGGTGACGGCCCATAGTGCTTGGTTATCGCCGTCATGTTGGCGATTGCCGTCGGCGTCGCGCCCAGCGACAGGCCCGTGAAACCGCCGCTGAGCACCGCAGCCTGATAGTCTCTGCCGAGCGACGGGTACACCACGATTAGAATGTAGGCCACCGCCACTAGGGTCTGCAGCCCCACGACGACCAACAGCGGTCCCGCCACATTCGCCAAGGTCCAGAGCTGCATGCTCATCAGCGACATCGCCAGGAAGATGGACAGCGAATAGCCGGAGACCAAATCCAGCGAAGCGGTGCGCGCCGGCCACGGCCAACGCGGAAAGATCAGCGGGATCGTATTGGACAGTGCAATTCCCATGATAAGGCAGGGCACGAACAGCGGCAGCTTGACCGAGCTGACACTGGAGATCCAGTCGTGCACCAGATAGCCGAGGATCACCGCAGTGTTCACCACCAGCAGCGCACGCATGACTCCCATCTTGTCGATCGGCGCCCGGTCGTCCTCAGGCGGAAGGACGCCCGACGGAACAGCGGCAGCCGGGGGGCGGAGGCCGTGCCGTTCGATAAGGTATTTCGCGATGGGTCCGCCGAGCACGCTGGCGATGATCAGCCCGAGCGTCGCCACGGCTATTCCGGTTTCCATCGCGGCAGGGAAACCATGCTGCGATGCAATGACCGGTGCCCAGGCGATGGTGGTCCCGTGGCCGCCGACGAGTGATACGGAACCGATCATCACCCCGGCCGACGACGGTAGGCCGAGCGCGAGTACACCGACGGTGCCGACACCATTCTGCACGAACACATATGCGACCGTGATCAGGCACAGTATTGCCAGAACGCGGCCTCCGGCAGCGAGGTCGGCGAGCCGCGCGTTCACCCCGACGGTCGCAAAGAAAATGACAAGCAGCCGGTCGCGCGTGGTCAGGTCGAAATCGATCTCGACATTGAGAGTCAGATAGACCAGCCATATTGCCACGGCCGCGACAAACCCTCCGGTGACCGGCTCCGGAATGTTAAATGTGCGCAGAGGCTCCGCCCGCTGAGTGATCAGCACCCCGAGGAAATAAACGACCATGCCAACCGTTACCGCAAGGAAATCCGGTACGAAAACCTGCGTGATGCTTTCGATCATGCACTTTCACCTGGTTGACCGCGTTCCCTGCTGTGGCCGATCTGGCCTCCTTCATGGCAGGACGGCAAGTAAGGTCGTCTCAAACCGGCAGGCGTTGCTCCAGTTAACCCCACCGAAATCGCCGGCGCGACACACGCACTTCGCCCCCGAATTTGCGGGCCTGTTGGCATGCTCACCGGCTCCAAACAAAACCTACAATGCCCGCGCGACCTTGCGTTGCAACGTCGACGGGATGTCCGTAGTAGCCCTAACTCGATGATTCTTAAAGCGCAGAGGCAGGCCCCCTGCGGGCCAATATGAGCGTAGTTCTTCGATTCTCCTGCTGGTCTTGCCGGTGAAGATGCCGGTCAGTTTGATGTGCTCCCACCTGAGTTGCGAGATGTGATTCAGCAGCATCTCGGACGTGGTAGGGCCCGCCGCCAGGCGCGAAGCCGTCGCGCATCTGCGGGCCGTCATGACCTGTCGGAGCGTCGGGCCTGTCCCATCGTCGATGCAGAACGCACGATGATCCGCTACCGGTCGCGGCGGCCGCCGGACAGGTACGCGGCCGGCTGCATGACCTTGCTAACGCGCGCCGGTGCTTCGGCTACAGCGAGGTCCGATACCATCAGACCCAGTATCGATGCCAGCAGGCCCTCTGTCTCACGCAGCTGCAGGCGAACATCAGGCCCAGCGTCAAAGCGGTCTCGATCGCCAGATCGAAGTAACGCGGCAGCCCCCCGCGGGCCGCACGCTTCGGCGCTTGCCACTGCGACAAAGCTTCCGCCGTCATGCACAGCGTCAGGCTGCCACGTCGGCAAATTCCTGGCACATAGCCTGCCCATTTCGTCGCCTTGAATTTCATCTTCCCGATACGGTGACGACGAGCGGCATTGTGTTTGAAAGGCATCGTTGCGTAAGCCTGGTCATTGCGCTTGTCGCTCACCTACGCCAACGCGATCAATGATCCACGCACCAAAGCCCTACCGACCGGAAGCCCCGTTCAATGACTGCGGATCCTCCCCCAATGTCTCGGCGATTTCCTCTGGCAACTGTGCAACGCTGGCCATGGCCCTCTCACGCCACGATGGGCCGCGCCCGCAGAGTTCCTGCCACAGGTCCTTGAGTTCGTCCGGCCGCTGAACCGACAGCACACTGATCAATGCCTGAGCCTGATCGAGATCTTTTCTGGATTTCGCCGCGCTTCTTGGGTCTTCCATACGGCGCATCTGGGAGACGATCAGTTTGTGCAGCGCATACCGGGTTGGGTCGGGGACATTGATCGGGATTCCGGCACCGTGGAGGGCAACGCTGTTGACCTCTTGGTAGAGCAGGTAATCGAGATAACGCAGGAATTGCGCTCCCGTCCTCAACGCTGGCAGATTCCCAGTCTTTTCTCGGTCTGGGCCGCGCATCGGGCTCAGGACGTCGACAGAGAATCTCTCATCTCCCCCAACTCTGAGCGCGTAGCGAAGCGTCTGGCGAGTGTCCATCGGGCTTGGGATCGCCTCAAATCTCTTGTCGACGGTCTTCAGAACCGTCTCTAGGTCGGGGTCGATCTCATCCTCGACAGCGATTGCGATGGATTGGAACTGGCCGATATCCAGATCGCCTGTTCGGCTAAGGGTTGCAGGCATGTGAACGCCCAGCATCCCTGGATAAGTCTGGAACGCCACCGACCCAATGACTGCGGCTCTTAAGCGGAAGACGCCTGCCTCAGCCATGGCCGCCATGATGTCACCGGACATCACGTCAGGGACAGGAAGACGAGCAGCTCGAAGGGCACGAACCATGTCACGGCGTTGACGCAGGTTTTCGACGTGATCTAGCATTTCCTCCAGACGCTCGCGTGTCTGATCGTTGTCGGGGCCGATATAGCGAGCCGAAGGCCGTTTCCCGTCGGCACCAGTGGGCGGCTGCCAATACCAGTAGAGACGTCCCTTCACCTCACGGGAGTATGCGGAACCACCACCTGAGGTCAGCGTAGATATGTTCCCGGTCCATGCTCGATGCACGAGATCGGCATAGATCGTCTGGATAGCGATGGGCAGTTGTTCGTATTTTGCCATGTGGCCGCTCGTTGTAGGCAATATTGGATTTCTGCCTGCAACCCTATCACCATAGAGCGTTGCAGGCAATTGAGTGAGACTGCCTACAACGCTCGACAATTGCGGAAGGGTATCGCCAAGGTGTCTGAGCCATCTACCTAGGGTACTCGTTCTTGACAAATATCCCGATGTCAGCGCCCCGCCTGAAGGGCTTTCGTTTCCCGCACCAGATCATCGCTTGACGGCGTACCCCATCGGCGCACCCCATCAGAGTCACCTTGAAGGGCTCGAGCCGCAGCGGCGAGAGATGCACGACCCAGCGGTGGATCGTCGAATGATCGACGCTGATCCGCGCTCCGCCAACATCTCTTCCAGAGTCAGGCACCATTGCACGCGCAGGATGACTGATCTGTCCACGTGACGACCCTTGAACACAGCAAGCTCCCTTGAAAATCAGCGGAACTTCATGCCGGACACGGATTGCCATGCCGTTTGCGACAGAACCAGCAGCATCGCCGGCAGTTTGCGCACAAAGCCAAAACCCGCACCTGCTTTAAACCTGAACCGATCTGGCGGCGCGCCATTGAAACGAAGCTGCAACGCTGCGATTGTCCATTCCCAATGCTGCAGGTTGTAGGCGAATCGCAGAGATTCGAAGTACGTCGTCGTGCGGTA
>VFQN01002117.1_pt1 | contig 31549 bp, 55 predicted proteins | sample 3512371 | NCBI WGS metagenome assembly VFQN01 (sample SAMN10412370, study PRJNA504923) | tailings metagenome | isolation source: Replicate 2 from Balatoc abandoned mine | place: Philippines: Itogon, Benguet | collected 2017-08-28 | reverse complement strand
GATCCCAGCACATCAACCGAAACCGCATGAGGGTTTGATGCAAGCCCCGCCGCATAACGACATCTGTATGTGCTAGCCAACATGGTTCTTCGCCTGGTGCGAAGGGCAGCCCCATCCACCTGGCATACCGATGAGCCTTCACACCGCACCCAGCCAGCTTTCGAGGGTCAACTTCGGTTGATGCTGCAACGTCAGCCCAACGGTCATCAAACCGGTCCGCCAATACTGATAGCACCTGGGAATGGTGTCGGGGGATACTTTGCATGACCTTGCATGACCTGGTGTGACTGACTGACCTCCATTTTGACCGGGAGGAGCGCATACTGCTTGTATGTGTCATGACGTACCGTAGTGATACGGCAGGCGACCTGTTTGAGTTTGCATTGGTTCCGAGCGAGCATCAGGGAATTTCCTATCCTCGACTGGCAAGGCAGGTTCTGTTTTTCATGTATGTCGTACAAGGTGGAACACCGCCGTCTTGGCCGATGGACGAAAGGCTGACAAGGTGGACAACTGCCGTATTGGCTGCTGGACGAACTGCTTGGGGCTGGCATGTGAGCAGCTGCTGTGCGCGTGGCGCTGGAACACTTGAACTCAAAGCATCAATTATCAATTACAGCCTCTGAACGCCTGCACGGAATATCAAGCACCTATAATTTCCAAGCCGAGCATACGACATCATCTCAACACATGCAGTGCCGAGGTCACGGTTGCCAGCTACCCTACACGCCCCACATCAGTAAGCCCTGCCGATCCGTTATCACTGCAACCAAGGTGCATGCCTGCCGTTGCCTTCTCACCTTGCCCACCAGCCTGCAGGCCTAGTCCACACGCCGCGCACTCATGCGTCCAGCTAGTCATGCGCACGACGTCACACGCAAATCAATCAACAGCAATCCAGGATGGTAATCATCATCCTGCTAAGTTCTAGGACAGACGGGCATGGTATGCAGTTCGGTCGTCGGTCATGTCTAAGGATCAGCGGGTCTTGCGGCACGCCTAAGCTCTCTTTCCCTGCGCAACCCAGCCAGCCCACCGCCTCCAAGGCCCAAGTCCTAGTACAACCGCCTAGACCCCGCATCTAAGGCGCCTACCTCCGCGCCTCTACTAGACAAAAGCTATGCTTCCACATAGACACCACGCTAGCCAAACTCTCATGGCCTCCCCCAACTAAGAAACCCCTCCGCCTTCCCCCAAGCGAAACCCCAACCCATGATCACACACCACTACTGCCGTCCCATCGGCCCAGCCCCCCCTTGACTCGCCCCAGGAACCCTGATCTGCACATCGCTTGGGGACGCCGAGGGAATAGACAGGTCCTCACGAAGGCTGCCCGCCGCACTGCCCGCCCTGCCAGCCAGCGGCTGGTTGAGGTCGGCCCCATCGGCGCTGCCCGCCACGCTGCCAGCGTACGCGTACTGCTGAGCGCGCCGCCGGCGGTACCACACCGCCAGGACAATGAGGGCAAGCAGCAAGATGAAGATGGGGATGACGACGGCTGGCACCACAGTGGCAACGTCCACACCCTTCCTGGGAATGGGAGCGGTAGGCAGGCTGACAATGGAGTCGCTAACCAAGGGCTTGACGTAGCTGCGGTAGCAGCCCATGTCGCCGTAAACCTCCGCAACGCAAGTGCCCGGGGGCTGGTCGGGGAGCAGGTCCTGCCGGCACACATCGTTGACAGAGAGCGAGCCCGGCAGCTGGAAGATGATGGTGGTGTTTTCGGTTGCGGGCACGGTCCACACGGCGCCGTTGCTGCGGTCGAGCTGCAGGCCGTTGGCAAAGGACACCTGCTTCCAAGTAGACAGCTGGTCGACGGCCACAGCCGACAGCACCACGTGCACGCTGACGTCCGTGCCAGGGCTGCCGGGCGCAGAGCAGCCAGCAGCGGACAGCGCTGTCGCAAAGAAGTTGTAGAGCGTGTTTGGCACCGTGTTGTAGAGGGCCTTGGTGATTGCCAGGCAGCTGTCCGACATGGGCTTGGCGACGGGGCACAGGGTGGGGTGAGGGCCAGGGGGAGGGGGAGAGGCCCCCAGGACGGCAGGTGGGTCCAGGAAGACGGGGCTGAAGACGGAGCTGCTGCGGAGGATGGCGCCGCAAGCACTGTTGCTCTGGCCGGGCAGGGCTTTTGAGGCACACACGTCGGACAGCTCCTTGCCGCGGCCGGGGATGGTGACGAAGAAGGTGGTGGTGGACTCGCCGCCGGGACCGTACGTGAACGTAAGCATGGATTGCTTAGTGTCCACGTTGTGCATGTTGCTGTTACGCGGGTCCTCGTGGCCAATGGTCAGCTGCGAGACCACGGCGGGGTTGATCATGAGCGACCAAGAGCAGACGTCCACGCAGTACTTCTTGTTGCAGGACGCCCCGTTGTGGTTGGCCACCAGGAAGGTAAAGGTGGTGGTGGAATCGGTCTCCTCGCGCTGGTAGTACAGCAGCGACATGGTGGTCTCCTCCAGCGGGACATCGCGGCCGGGGCAGCAGGTGTCCGGCGGGCAAGAAGGCCAGGTGCCGCTGGCAAGGCCGCTGGGGCAGCACTGCCCATCCGCAGAGTCGATCACATAGAAGCACTCGCCGGAAGGCTCAGTTGCGGACGGGTCGCACAGGTCTGGGACGCTGCCGCTGCTGCTGACGGCTGCCTGAGTGGTGATGGTGAGCATGAGGCCCTCGCCGCCAAGGTCCTCCGGCACGTAGTTGAGGTTATCAATGATCAGGGAGCGGAAGCTCTCCGTATTGTCCTCGTACCACTTTGACATCATGTACTTCACGTTGCTGCCACCCAGCGTGACCGACTTGACAACCGAGCCCTTGAGCACCTTGAGCTCAATGGATGACAGCTGCGAGTCGCAGCACGTGCCGCTGCAGGTGTCCTGGATCGACTTGAGGCGGAAATGGTAGGAGATGTACTGCCCGCTGGACATGGCTGGCTGCGCCGAGAAGCTGTCGTAGGCAAGCTGGTAGGGGCTGGTATACATGCCAGCCTCGCAGCTGTATCCCTGCTCTGGCGCCTGGACAGGCACTGCGGACTTCTCAGAAACAGTTGCTGGGCAGCAGGCGTCGGCGCGGCCGTTGGCTGAGCCCTGTACCACCACCTCGCAGTGACCCATAACGGGCACCAAGCCGGGCAGCGGGCACAGCGACTCGACGGAGCCGAGAACAGTGATGCTGATGGGGACACCTGCAGTGCGGGGTTGGACGCAAGAGGGTAAGAAGGGAACGGGTGAGGAGCAGGACAGGTAAGCACAGCAGTACCGTAACAGCACATCTGCCACTTCCCACATCCGTTCCCCCTTATGCCATTGACGCAATGTGCTAGTGCCATAAGAACAAATCTCACCGGCAGACGCATCATCCCTGTGCAGGTTCGTGAAAAGCTTGAGCCCGTAGTCGTTTTGCTCCGCAGTGGGCAAGGGCGAGCCGCTCACAGTCACGTAGCGGACTTTGAGCGACGGATCTGCGCATGGCCCAAACGTTGAGCTGTTAGGAGACGGTTTGAAGCAAAAGCCGAGTAACAGACCAGAGAACGGCAAGCGCAACCTACGTCACGCCCAACTGTTACTCACCCACGTCAACCCAAATGGTGTCAGCAGTGGCGCCGCAGCATCCAGCACTGTCGAGTGCGCTGTCACAGTAGTGCTTGGAGTTGAAGGTGTAGAAGAAGGTAGTGTATGACCTGCCCCCAATAACGTCCTCCGTCTGGTTCAGGTACGTCAGCCCATACGGAGACGCATACGAGTCTCCCTGGCAGCAATTTGGCCCCACGCAAGCTTCCGAGACAACTGTCGGAAGGTAAATGTCGGGTATGCTGGACTCTTGGCGGAGTAGGCGTGTAAACCTGCAAGGTTGTAAAGGGTGCACCGCAAGTGAGCAGTACAGCGCCGGTCTGCAACGCTGCTGGCCTGCTGCCCCAACGGCCACCAGGGATCACCAGCTATGGAAGAGACGCAAAACGCGTTCAAGTGCCATGCGTACCTTGGCACGAACTCCAGCCCAGTCCTGAAGATGTCCGCGCTAACGCCCGCTGCGGCCAGGCATAGGCCGCAGAGTAGGAGGATGGCGCGGTTCCGCATGGCCGCGCCAGTACTCTACAAGCATTAAGAGGCCCCGAAGTGCTCGTCAGGAGTTTGCCCAAAGGAATGCGCAACACAGCTCCGGATGGGCGCGGCTGCAACTCGCTTGCTGGCCGCAAATGGTTGCTGTTTCCTAAGATGCAGCAAACTGCCCTTATGCCTACGGATCTTACAGTATGACGGAAGCGACTTGGGCCTCACCGGCTGACGACAAGAGTTAAAGTTTAAACAGCTCAGGGTGATGCAGTATGTGATACTAGTATGTATTATAACATTTTTGTTGTATGCCATATTCCCCGGAGAAAGTCGACTAACTTTCTTGACCACCCTCAGTAGCATCGCCCGCCCCGACACAACAGCCACTCTCCGAGCGCCAGACGCACCTCCTTCTTCGCTGATGCGTTTACTTGCTGTTATGGAAGCAATCAGAAGCTTCAATGCTCCTCTGCAGTTGGATGGTGGAGTTCTGGAGTGGGTCGCAATTGCCTAATTTCGGTCGAGGAGAGGTGACAAGAATGTATATTGCGCTGAGGTGTGCCTTTGCACCGATGGTATGAGCAGTGCTCAAGCAGAGAACCTCGCTCTCGTGGGGTGGCAATTCTGCATACCGATGGCTGGGTCCAGCCAAAGGGGCGCTACGGGGTCGCACGGCGTGCGGCTCCGAAGCCGGTGTCATGAACCCCGACATAGCATAACTTTAGATAAATAATTATTTAGTTCAATGCTTACAAACTGGATGCCCTGAACGTATGCCCTGCTGGCCTGTCGAGGTAGGGAAATAACTCCTCTCGGGCCGGCCCGCCTTGTGCGCCTACCTGGGGCAGGGGCACATACGGACTGCACTAAAATTACAACCTTAAGCAATGAGATTGCGTGCAGATATGTGAAATTGCCTCTAGCACTTGTGCGGAACGGGGTCGTGCGTAACGCTCTGGACATGCCTACGGGACATGCCTCGTGTCCTCTCCTGTTCTTCCGGCCTCTCCCAGCTTGAACGCAACGCGTACAGGCTGTCAAACGAGTCTGAGTAATAGCACTGTGATGTGCAAGGAGTGCATGTGTGCAGATGTGCACGGCGTGCTTTCCCAAACCCACCGAACGGCTCTGGTGGGGCAGGCCCCCAGACAATCACGCTTCCACTGATTGGCTCACCCTGGCTCACCACGCCTCGCTTCAAGGGGGCCCCACGGGGTACCGGTAAACCGCGTCGCGAGAACGGCCTCCGTGTGTACCTGGACGTCCGCCCATGCGCTACAAAGAACTCGAGCTGATAACCATAGTAGCGTGTCCGGAGCAAGGCCTGCATGCTGTGTCTAGGGAGCTCCCCTGGCCCTGAGCTGTGCTGGCCCTCAACACACCGTGGTTTACCCAGCCCCAGCTCCACTGCAAGCGAGCCTGAGGCCAAGGGATGCCCCATTCGGGGGCCATACGATGAAAGGGGAGGGCTATTACCTTGACAGCAGTAGTTGCCATCTCCGGAGACTTCGAGCTTACCTGCTGTCATGCCATGGTCAGAGCATGAGCAATGCGTCCACGTGACGCAGGGCACCCCGACACATCATGTTGAGAAGATGACTTGCATGTGCTGTGGTCAGTGCCCTGCTTACGAGCCTGTCCGTGACCGTTATGAGTGTGACCTCTGGGTGAAGGAGGGGTATGCCTCCTATTGTGACGGAGGCAACCCCGATTGCTCTTGCCTCGTTCCTTGAGGAGACATGCGTGAAAGGAAGTGTCACCTCCAGCAGCGTGCTCGACCAGTTGCGAGGCGTGTGCGTAGTGGCAACTAAGCCCCGCCCTCCCCCACACCCATTACCATGTTTGCATTATTTGTCCTTATGGCCCCCTGGCTCTGCGGACGTACCCCCCTTGGGAGCTTAACTGTAGTTGGTGGCATTATCTAATAGCACAGCGTAGCTTTCCTCAACAGGACCAGACAGGACCTCTTCCGATTCTGGTGTCGTACCATACCCACCACCTAGAGCGCTTACTCACAGGACTGCAGAGCACTGCACATGCCCGCCAGCAGCTGAACAGTACGCCGTGCTCCCCTGTTGCACCCTTTTCCCTCACCTCACAGCCACCTGCTGTGTCCAACGACACGACCACGAAACGACAGGCAAAATGCACAACACTTCAACTGGTCATGCGGGCAACCCTTGTACAAGTTAAGTAAGCCTCTTGAGCCTCTTGCTGCCTAACACTAGCAAGCCGTCTTCTGTCCGTCAACCAGCTGCAACATGCGTGCATCAATGGTGTTGCCCCAAAGCATGTCCCGGCAATGCTGTGGGCGACAGTCCGCACTAAGACCAACACGTCACAGTAAGCAAGCCGTCTTTGTTGCTTGGGACACACCTGACACCCCAAGTACTGTTTCGGCCCACAAGCACCCCAACGAACATGTAGCGCACATGCTTGCCCACTTGTCCTTGGCAGTGCCTGCAACAGTACAACACCAGTATGCCTGTCCTCGCAAACCGCACGCATCTTCCAGGCCGTGGCAACGTCACATGCGCATACGTGGAGCGCTATGCCCCCGTCATCCTACATGCAACGGCGTGTACCATTGGTGACCCCCACACACAAGCGTCACAACACTACACACCGGCAACGGCGACGCGCGAACCTCCAAGCACTCAACTGGCTAGGTAATCAAGGCAATCATCACGATTCCTTACGGCATACAGGCGGTCCACTCCTGCGAGGCACATGAGCGCAGTGCCCCATTTTGGCATATGCCGGGGACCCCAATGTACACAGCATAACCAACACTGCATGCTGCCCCCACCTTCTACCTACCATCACCTCACCTGCTGTCCTGTCCGATCCTGCTTGTCCTGACTCCTCCTGCTGCCTTGTCCTGCTTCCCGGTTGAGCCTACTTGTCCTGCTGCCCTGTCCTCAGCCTACCTGCTTGTCCTGCAACCCTATCCTGCCGCCCTGTCGCGTCTGCTTGCCCCCTATCCTGCTGCCCTGTGGGAGCAGCCGGGCGGAGCCTTCAGCTGCCTTCTCAGCCCCATCGCCTCAGGCAGTCTTCTTCTTCCCGGAGGTGGCAGTGAGTGACACCTTCCTGTATGTATACGTGTAAGGGATTCTATATATCCCATTCCCGCACCGCATCCGCTACACAGCATAACAAATAACAGCGCCGCCCGCCTCTGCCCTTCAGTTGTTAGCAGTTCTCCCGCTCACGCACGCATTAAGCTGCAACGGCTCACCGACAATCGAGTTCAAGACGGCTATGCAACCACGGCTGCACACGTGGTCAGGGGATCATCGCATTAGGCGCCGCGTGCGTGGCATTCCTGTCATCAGCCACCTCTGCCCCCCAACGCATTTTACGCCAACTACTCCCACTTGACGATTTTCCTGCCCACTAGCGCCTCGTCGTCGCCATGCCCGTCATCATCGCTGTCATCGTAGTCCTCGGGCGGCACGGAGGCGATGGTGTCCGCAAGGTGCATGCACACCTGTATGTTGGGGCACAGCATGTACGGTAGTACCTGCTTGTTAATATGCAACTGCGTCCCCGCAACTGCATCGCTGCACACCTGTTGTGGCACAGCATGGGCCACGGCCGGGCCCCACGTGTCCAAACCGTACGCAGGGACGTAAGGAAAGAAAGCACTACTCCATCATGGTGGATGGTGGTATGTACCAGTCTAAGACCAGAGCCGTGACGGTGGTATGGTACACACGGTGCACATGCCGTACATGCACGGTGGTATAAGCCTTGCCTCGACTGTGCATGCCCATAGGTGCACAGAGGCTGGTTGCTTCCGCCGACCGCGGCGGTCTCAATGCACACTGCCGATGTGTCCCCACTTGCGTAAAACCAGGTTGGCAAAACGTTTACGGTCACAGGTGCCAGCCACACCACTCACGTCTGGTGCGCACTCCCGTGTGATGTAGTGGCCTCCGTTGACCAGCACGAACGTGCCTTGCAACCTGCAGGCAGATCGACGGGTGCGATAAGCACGGAAGGCGCGGACAAAGGAAGTCAAACTACCACATTGATAATTGCGTTCCGTCAAGGACCATCCGTGCCACGCAGTCACTCCAGCAGCCAAGTACACCCTCAACATACCCACGGTCCTCCACCCCGCAGTGACCGAGATAGCCAGCCCCAGCCATCCCCATGGGTCGGCTCCCCGCCTCCAGCCCCGCCCCAGCCGACCCGCGGGTCGGCCTCCCGCCCGCACCTGCGCGCCATGGCCTCGCCGTATCGCGGCATGGCCAGCTGGTCGTGGTGGCCGTGCATCAGCTTCACAGGGAACGGGGCCTCGCACAGGTCCTGGCGGGACAGCGGTTAGCGTGCATAGGGGTTATGTACGCATGTACCAAAGTTTGCAGGTGCCCGACGGTAACGCGTGGTGCTACCTGCAGCTTCAGTGGAGCGCGGGGCAGGACCATGACGCGTAGCCACAGGACCCATGAGCGCGTCCGCCGCCGCCATGCACGCTATGCAAGGCATGCCTTCTCTGGCCCCTGTGATAAGAACCGGTCACGCTGTCGGCCCCCACCTGCACCTCCGCCTCCGTCATCTTGTGCATGAACAGGGCGTACAGCTGGCCCAGGTTGCCCGCCGCCGGCTGCGGCGGCGCCTTGGGGCACGTGGCAGTGGCCACGTACTCGTCAATCAGCGCTGCCTCCACGCGCCGGGGCTCTGGGTGCGAAGGCATGGGCGGCAGCTGCGTGGGAAGATACCAAGAGAGCGGTTATGAGACGCGAGCGGCGTTCTAAAAGGATCCGGTTCAGGTCGGGCGGGGTGTAAGGCACCCATGTGCAGCTTGGCCCACGGTCAAAGCTGGTCAAAGGACGCAGCAGTGCCTACATTGCGTCGGAGACACGTCTCGCACGGCGCTTCCGGAGGGCCAGGGGGACACCGTGTAAACAGCAGCCGGCTTCTCACGCGCCCAGGGGTGCAATGGGTGCGACAGTGTGGGCAGCGGCTGCGGTGGGCAGGACAGCGTGCAGCAGGGTGCAGCAGGGGGAGCAGGGGGAGCAGGGAGCAGCAAAGAGCGCGAGGCTGGACATGGCAGCATCACGCGCCGCCTCACCATCTTGTGCAACGTCTCCTTGCAGTAGTGGAAATGCACGTCCACGTGCGCCCGGTCGCGCGGCGTGCGCGCACCGAACGCCGCCCACAGCAGCAGCCGCATCGACGACCACTGCAGCGGCAGCACCTGGCGTAGGGCAGCGGCGGCAGAATCCACGTCAGTCGACAGTCCACGGCCCAACGCACCCTCCAGCGCACGCTAGGTCCTACCCAGGTGCAAGCACGTGCAGCTTTCCGTTGTGGTGGCAACGGCCGCCTGCAGAGTAGCCCCCGCCAAGGTGCACGCACGTGCTTGCATGTGCCCTCCATTGTACAGTGTGGCGATGGCGGCAGGCTGCGGTGTGCGCGCACCTGCCACCCTCCCCCCGTGACGCCCAGCACGGTGAGAGACAGCACGCGGTCTGGGCGGTGCGCCGCCAGCTTCATGGACACCATGCCGCCCATGGAGAAGCCAACCAGGTGGGCCCGCCGCCAGCCCAGGTGGTCCTGGGGAGGTGAGTGACACGCAGACTGAGCAAACGGAATGGTACCCTGCGCTCTCCAACGGCCACAACATGGTTCTGGAGAGCAAGCGCGTGCGTGGCTGAGCAAGAAGAGTGTGTAAACAACACTTTCCGCACGGTGCGGGCACACGTGCCACGTGCCACAAGCACGACAGAGCGCCACGTGCCAGGCGTCCCACCATGACCGCCAGGGCGTCCTTGGCCATGTCATTGGCGCAAGCAGCATGTGCTGAAGCACATGTGCATTCCGTGCGTTGCATGCACACGTGCCACGTGCCATATGCACGATGCCAGGCGTCCCACCATGACCGCCAGGGTGTCCTTGGCCATGACGGTGGTGGTGTAGCTGGAGATGGCGGGCGGCGTGTCGCTGGAGCCGATGCCCCGGTTGTCGAAGATGGCGAAGCGCGCAGACAGGTGGTGCAGCTGCTCGCTGTGGGCGGCCTGCGGAGGGGGCGGGGAACACGTGGCAGGTAGGGCGAGCGTGGTGAGTCATTGCAGGGCAGAGAGGGGCAGGCTATGAAACGGTGGACTGGGAGACAGGTGGTGCAGCTGCTCGCTGTGGGCGGCCTGTGTAGCAGGATGAGGTGCACGGTGTGGGCGGCCTGTGTAACAGACGGGGGCTGAGGGGTGGATTGGGCCATCCAAGCAGATGGGCATGGGGCTGAGGGCGGCACGTAAGGATGAAGGCAGCAGACGCAGCTGCGCGCTGTGTGTGGCCTGTCTGTCCATGGATGGCACACGGTGTGCGGGAGGTAGCCTCCCACGGCCGTGAACACCCTGTTACTGGCCGGCAAGGTTGCAGGTGTTGCAGGCACACCCCAGCACACCCACCTCCCTCATCCAGTGGTCGATCACGGGAAGCCACGCGTCCCGACCAGCCGCGTAGCCTGCGCGTGGGAGCACCGCCTCTCCATCAGGGCCACGCAGCGTACAACCCCATGCATACAGCACGTTGGCCCCTGGTCCCCTAGTTGCTCGTGGGGCCGCCCATGTGGCGAGCAGGTGTTATTGCAGGCCGTGCAGCGCGCCACACATCATGGTTCACAGGTTACAGCCTGCAGCCTTAGCCGTTGAGCGTTTGACCATAGGTGGTCCCTTGGTATACACACTGCTTCCGTTCGTGCCGCCCGCTGCCACCCACCCATGACCATCACGACGTTGGCAACCCTGTCCGAGCCTTGGGGTCGAGCCGTGCCCCCAACCTCCGTTCCTTCCGCTTGCGCTGTAGCAGCTGCTGATGTTGCAGGCGATATAGCCTCATAGACTTCATAGTATAGCTTGGTCCCGTCAGACACAATCACGTGCCCGGAGCTGGCTGCGAGGTGCTTTATGCCCTGGCCGTCATTGAGGATTGGCGGTAGCTGCTGGGCTCGCCGCACGCTACGGCGGGAGCCTAACCTTGTCAAGTATTGATGGTCTGTGTGCACATGGCTGTGTGGCTCGAGGTGGTCTCGCTGCTCGGGGCTGCCTTTGAGTGGGGTGCTGTCGTGGGGAGGTAGGCCGTGGGGTAGGGCAGTCGAGGAAGAGGCGACGACTTCGTAGACGCTGGTCGCCATATGTAACAAGTGGTGTATAAACTGGGGTCCGGGTCGCGAGGAGGAATAGTCCTTCCAACTCTGGGTGCTCCAGCGCGTGGCTTCAGCGTATGGGAAATGCTGCCGTCGCTTCAACAGCCAGGTCCAGTGCATCCACAATTGGCATTATCAGTTCAATACGAAGTAACGGGGTTAATCACTCGTCCCTTAGTTCCCGCCCAGGACCCACACCCTCGCTGGGCCCTCGTCCCAGGCCTGCGCGCCAAACTCTAGAGCCTACAGCCAGTCGCGATCACAAATAATCTAGGTTTTACATCATGTGAGGATTGTAGAGGGAGCTATGCGTACATGTGAGTGGTGCGTTTTCCGGACGAAGTCAGTAACCGACGCACGGATCAGAGGCCTCTCGACATCCAAGTGACCTGGATGTCGAGAGACCTCTGCCCAGTGACATCAACAGAACCGATTTGGCAGCAGAAACAGTCACCTGTCATTGGCGTTCCCCCTTGGCAGGTCAGGTGCATTGCAACGTCACATTTCACACAGGACCTAGGCTACCAAACGCGTGTCCCAAGACAAACATGTCCTGCAAGTCCGATGTCAAGTACAATTTCGGTCGGGCCTCAGGCAGGTGTCTCGACCCATGGCCGACGGCCACGTGCCTAGCGGGGAACACGCGGGAGAACGAGGGGTGGCAAAACAGCCCAGCCCGGCAGTACAAAACGCATTTTCAAGCGGTTGCAGTCAACTGGAAAGCAAGGATGGAGGCTGGACGTCCGGGGCCTGTGCCATACAGAGTATTCCCCTGGACTCCCAAACACATCGTATCCAGCCGGGGCCTTGCACCCACGCCCGCCCCACAGAGCTTGACGACATAGTGCACGGAGCGGCGCGGCCGGGCGCTGTGGGGCAGCGGTGCTTCGACGAGAATGGCCCCAAGGTCACGCCCCAGGAAGGTGCGACAGAAAGAGTGCAGCAGCCAAGCAACGGCACGCCCACACCCCAGGGCTCTTGTCCCTGCCCCCCGGCCTGTATGCCCCCTCTTTGGTTGACCGCCCACCCGCACGCTCAAGCTGTTGTGCGTGTATACGGGCTGCCGCCGCATCACTCGTATCGTACATCCGTACTACCGCACGCAGTGGACGAGTGGGTGTCGTACATGAAGTCCCACGGCATCGGGCGAGTGGTGTCGCTGCTGAGCGACAGCGAGGTGGCCACCTACCAGGTGGGCCGTGAGCTGAGGGCTTGCTAGGTGGACACGCAACTTGTCCTTTAGGGGCGTTTTTTTGTCGGCAGACCACCGTTCAGACTAGCATACCGCAATGGCTGCACGAGAGCGCATCGCCTGCAGGTACGGACAGCTCTTTCCGGGCACCAGTATGGCTTGTTGAGCAGGCACTCCGTGCGTGCCCAGGACGCCAGGAGCCGCCCACGCCCGCACTGGGCCCGAGTGGGCCGGGGCTGGGCTCTGGAAGGGGACCAAAACTGTAGATCCATACGAGTTATGTCACAATTGGAACATAACTCATATGCCGGACACGTGATTGGCCGAGGTGGGGACATGGCGGCAGACGGCGTCGTGTCAGCGTACTGCACTGCTTCCGGAGGTGACACCCCTTGCAGATAAAGCACTCTGCAGGCATGATTGTTTTGGCTCTTTGCGGGGGCCATGGTTGAGACGGCGTCCCGTACGTGCCCAGGAGCCGCCCACGCCCGCGCTGGCCCGCGCCTTCCCCGGCGGCGCCGTGCTGGTCAACGCCAAGGCCCCGGGTGCGGTGGACACGTTGGTCGGGGAGCTGCAGGCGGCGGCGGAGGCGGGGCAGAAGGTGGGGTAGGTGTAGGGTGCACGTACCATCGGGCTGACCGCGCCGTGTCAGGAGGTCGTCTGTACAGGCCATGTCAAAAACCCTTGGTGTACAGCTGCCGATACTGGATGGGGCTGGGCAGATAGCGGGCCTTTCCATGACGTGCGTTGCGAGCATGGCTCGTCCTTCCTGCCTGCTTATTCGCTTGCCTGGGACACACCAATGCCTTTCAGGGAAAAGGGGCACGTTGACTGGCTTTGTAGGGCTAAAGCCATCACAGTCATGCATGCGGCCGGTCCGCTTGGCCATATGTGGCTGCTTGCTCTTCTCCCACACGGCCACGTGTTGGTCGCCTGTACGGCACCCCCGCAGGTGGTGGTGCACTGCTGGGGCGGCGGCGGCCGCACGGGCGTGGCGCTCGCGGCGTGGTTGGTGCGCCACCACAAGCTGGCGCCGGAGCAGGCAAGCAGGGATAAGCACGTGCATCATGCGTAGCAGCTAATGACCATTACGATGCACGGTCTTGGGTGGTCAAAGGGAACAGCAGCATGGGAGGAAGCGGGAGGAAAGGATACGGGGAGGCCGAAGAAGCCGGCAGCGTGGGGTACTGCTAAGTTTCGCCATCGAATGCCGCCATCGAACGCCGTGCAAGCCACCGTTTTGTTCTAAGAGAGAAAGGTTCTGCACCTGGCCTGACACGCTGTGCCGGTGTCACGCTGACGGCCGCGCATCTGTTGCTCCTCCCCCAGGCCGGCCCCACCATCGAGACTTACGCCAAGGCCCAGGGCGCGTCCCGCAGGGTGGACCAACAGCTGTTGGCCGCCTTCCTGGGCACCTCCGCGTAGCCCTTTTTGCAAGGCGGCAAGCAGTTGCCAACAGCAAGCAGGACCCAAAGAGTGTGTGTTGGGAGGATGACTCAACCACGTGCGTTGTGCATGTAGGCATGCTCCGTCCGGCAACGGCACGGCTTGTTTTAGGCGGGTTAGAATGTAGGCAAGGTGGAATGTAGAGCTGGAGTGTCGGCTATTCCAGGACGCTAAGGACGGTCGCGTCATATGGTGCTGCTGGGCTGTCTGGGGGTGGGGCAGACCCTGGCGGGTGGGCCACTGCTGCGGTCCACCTTGCCTAGCGTCTCCACCTCGTTCTTGACGCAACGTGGCTACACATAGGAAGCGCTGTCTGTGTGTGCCCACATTGTATATCAGCATTGGAGCGCAGGGTTGGAGCACAGGAAGCTGCATTGGGCATGGACTGCACGTTCCGCCATATGTGACCCGAGACACGCACGTGGTCGTGCGTTGCGCCTCAAGTAGCGTAGCAGCTCACGTGAACTCGAGCGGCGGCAAGTTGCGCATGCCTATGGGCTGACCAAGGACTGCTAGCATCCGTTTGGTGCATGCATATCACCGAGTGTGGAAGGGCGGGAAGGGTTCACGGTCTGCAGGTGCGGCGGGTGATAGGCGCCCCATTGACCTGTCTTGCCTGTGTAAACCCCATACCCAGCGCCGCGGGCGCTTGCAAGCGAATGGTGCGATGGTGTGCGCATGGCAACGCAAGTGCGCCCGTGTGCTGATGTACGGCACGTTCGCCCTGCAATAGTGCGCACATCTGTTTTCAAAGCGTCATGTACGATTACACACTGCGAAGCGCACTGGGTACCGGTAGCATGCATATTCAAGGTGAATCAGATTGTGCCCATCTGGCCGGGATAACCCTAGAGAAGCTGGGCTCAGTACACAGAAGTATACCGTAGGAGCCAAACCTGTAAGATTCACTCATTTCGGGGCGGGCAGAGTTGTGTCTGTACGGTATTGTGGGGGTTCACCCTAACCAACCCTACGACCCTAGCGCAACTCGACTGATCCAGCGAGGTCAAAGGTCAGGCGGCTGGCTGGGGAAGAGGCTGCTGCCCCATGTTGCCTGTGAGGGGCAGGTGGGGGTGGTCAGGGTGGTGCGCAGCGGTGGTGCGGCTGGTGCGTGCGGACGGACGGGCCGGATGTTCGATGAGAAGGGGACACGCATAGAGAGAGAGTGCAGTAGGACCAGGCGGCAGCAGTATGCACGGCCTGAGAGTTGAATCTCTTCTGGCCCTTCCCCAGCAACGGTGGTACACTGTCGTACCCCAGCTTTTGGCGGGCACGTGTGGTCGTCGCGTAGTCCCCAGAGTCGGAAAGCAAACTCCTATTCTTATATGTCTTGTATGATCATTAGCTGGAAGCTTCTTTCCGACATGCGAACTTGCGTATAAAGCCCCGTCTAAGCGCGCGTACCTGCCAGACCTCTACAAACGCATGACTGTTCTATAATTGACTCCATAAATGAATACCTGCTTAAGAGCAAGCATCTGGAGAGCACTTGTGAGCGCCATCGTCCTGGGCGCCGCTGTATCAGGTTAGTGCGTTCGCCACCAATTCAATGTAAAGCATAACAGAGGACACTGTGAAGACTGAGGACACTGTTCTTAGTACGAGACTTTTCTCTCCCGTCAACTGAGTTAGCGAGGTGTGGGGGGGCACAGCCGCACGGGGAGCTCTGGGGCAGGCACGGGGAGCTCTGGGTTACCCACCACCCAAGCCCCCCGAATTACTGAACGCCACATTCATGCCTGCCAGTTTACTCACCGTCAGAGCACTTCAACTGCAGTGCACAACGGGTGCGGCAATCGCTGCCTGGCCTCCTGATTGGTGCCTGCCGTCGTGCCGTGGTGCCTGCCGTGGCTCCGTCCCCCTCCACGCAGCGCAACTCATATGTGACCCAGTCGAGGGTTATACGGCCCACGTGGACGAGACTATTACCGGAAGCGACATTCGCTGCGAGCTGTTTGACCGCAACAGCTTTGACACGATAGCGGCTCGCTGTGGCTTTGACGCCAGATGCAAGGCGTTCGTGGTATTTGCTGGCCCACTCGGCACTGACCCAACCATAAACCGCCGTTACTGCCTCAAGGTGGGACCTCGTAGACTCCGTTCCCGTATGATGGCTGCGTCGTGCATGACCCCTGTGGGTACGTTTGATGCACTTGCCATAATGACGCATCCTGTCTACATTGCTACGTGACGTACCGCAGAGCATCTTTGCCCCTTATACTGTAGACGCTCATTCCGCTGCATGCCAATTTGGTGTCGCTCCCATGACCGTTGCACAGAGTGCTGACGGGCCGTTGGCTGCTAGGCCAGCCGAGTGGGTAGAGGACCCAGACTACTGCTCTGGGACGTGGGTGCGCAATGGTGAGTACGCAACACAGCCACAACACACCTTCTGTCCTTATCCATGCGCGTCTGTGGACTCGTATGGGTACACGCATGGCCAAACCGCTAACGACGAATCACAATAGGTGCCCAGTAGGCACTTGCTGTGGCGGGTCAAGCTCGGCACACTGGCAGTGCTCTTCCCCTTTTCAGCGCCCACACATGCAGCTGACGGTGGCTCACTGCGTGCCCACAAGGCCAATGTGGCCCACCACAGTTGTGGCCCTCCACAAACTTAGCACGCAGGGCCTTCCCTCCTCCTGTGCTGCTTACGTATTGCTCATGGCTCGTACCAATGCTGCCGCCTTTCCGCAGATGCGGGGCCGAAGCCACCTCCCGCAAAGACCTCCCCGCCGCCAGGGCCGATCAGCGCGCAGAGGCCAAGCCCGCCAAAGCCTCCGGCGCCACGACCCCCAGCCTCCAAGCCTCCCTCTCCACGACCCCCAGTTGCCAAGCCTCCTTCCCCACGGCCCCCGATCGCAAAACCACCCTCACCCCGGCCCCCAGCTGCCAAGCTGCCTTCGCCACAGCCCCCAGTTGCCAAGCCGCCTTCGCCACGGCCTCCAACTGCTAAGCCGCCCTCACCACGACCCCCAACTGCCAAGCCTCCTTCCCCGCGCCCCCCAACCGCGAATCCATCCTTACCCTGGCCCCCAAGTGCCAAACCGCCCTCACCCCGGCCGCCGACTGCCAAGCCGCCCTCGCCATGGCCCCTAGCAGCGACACCACCCTCACCCCGGCCCCCAACTGCCAAACCGCCTTCACCCTGGTCCCCAACTGCCAAGCCGCCTTCTCCACGATCGCCAACTGCCATGCCAACCTCACCGCTGCCCACAACCGTGAATCCACTCTCGCCCTCGACTGCAAAACCACCCTCACCCCGGCCGCCGACCGCCCAGCTGCCTTCCCCACGACCCCCACCTTTTCCACGACCCCCACCCTCTCCACGGCCCCCGCCCTTGTCACGACCCCCACCCTTTCCACGACCCCCGCCCTCTCCACGACGCCCACCCTCTCCACGAGCCGCGACTGCCACGCCCTTGTCTTCACAACCGCCCTGGGCCCGACCTCCATCGCCGAGACCACCATCCCTCAGGCCTTTACCTGCTAAGCCGCCGCTGCCGCCGAGGCCCCCACCTCCCAAGCCGCCCAGTCGGCGATAGCTATTCCCCAAGCAACTGGGTGTTTGCGCTGTCAGCTGCAGTTGCACGTACAGCCCGGGGTCAACCACTACTGCTGGTTTGGGCTGACCTCTTTGTTTGCCATCCTGGCCCCGTCATTCGGGCCGACCGGGAGTCTTCATTTGGTGTTTGCCAGGTCTGACGCCACGGATTCACTCCTTCCAGGGTTTCAAGGGCGTTTGGGAACTTGCTGCAGGCTATAGATTGCGCGCTCTTCTATTCGGTTCTACAGTTGCGTTGAGGTTGCGGAGGGGTAGGCACAGAGTAGGCGCACGGAGGGAAGGGGTCCGTGATGTGCCACCCCTTGTTGATAACCGTTGCCACCCCGTTCTGATAACCGTTGGCACCTTACCACTGCATCTTCCTTTCTTGGTTCAAGGCGTTGGCGAACCTAAACATGGTGCACACACATTCATTTCTTGGTTAAGGGTATTGGTGGATTCAAACAGTGCACGCTCGTGGTACAATTCTGCGGTGATTCTTTCCGGCATCATGTCTTCATGCAGACAGACTCTTAACTCTACTCCTAATGCAATGCCCCGAGGCCCATTGCAATGCTGGTGACAGGCGGTGGGGACATGGGCTGCAGGTTGTCGTACATAGTTGGCTTGGCGCACGTGCCTAGACACCTAGCACGAGCTGAGAGGAGGCATGCGCATGGAGGCCATGGGCTCCATGAGGACGTGGTCGTTGTGTAACAATGGCCGTTACCTGTGAACCGTTGCCCCGCAGCTTATTTCGTATGCGTCACAGATCTGGCACACAACTGCAGCTGCATTGCGAATGGCAGAGTCGGCAGGGGCTTGCATGCAGCCCTGAACGTGGTACCCAGCGGTACCCCTGGAGGTATCATTACTTGACATGTCTGCCGCGGGGTCATTTGCGTTGAAGAGCAATGCAAACAGACCATGCCACGCAATGGTAAGCCTGCATCAGCGTCGTTACGAACACAATGGAGAACTGAAGGCCAGCTCGTCGTGTTGATGTAGCTGGTTGCTCCTATTCGTACAGCGAGCGGGGTGGGAAACCCCGTGTCCTTGATTACCGGGACCAGCTCTGTTTCCCGAGTGGGGCTGGGCTGGGCTCTGGAAGGGTACCAAAACTGTAAATCCATACAATGGTGGTCACCCCTGGCCAGCAAGGGCGTACGATGTTCATCCAGCGAGTGCCACTCCGTGCCAGTTGCAGGGAACAGGCAGGTAAGCAGGTGCGCCATCCCGTGCGCCGTGCCTACGCAGCGCAGATCGTCATTTTGTCGACCCAGAGGTCCAGGTATGCGCACATTTGTGGAAAGGGAAGCACGTACCACGTCTGTGCCTGTGCAGAGAAGCCACAGCAGCTCTGAAAAGTCTGAATGCCTTTTGGCCCTCCCACACACCACAGGGCACGTGCCGGCGCCCACATACCGTACACCATGAGGACAAGCTCCCCTTGTGCTTTGCAAGCCTCACACGGCAGACCCCAGCTGGTGCCTCGTTTCTGAAGGCACAGCGTGGCGCTGCTGGGTGCCATGCGTGCTGCGTTGCAGATGAGCCTCTATACACGGACAGGCGCATGACATGAGATGGTGCATGGCCCCGCGCATGACCGACTCCGGCGCACTACGGCCAGGCCTACCAACTAGCGTGTCTTTTTGAAACCATCCACAATTTGGCAAGGCTGAAATCGTTGACCTCGTTAGCCCTTACGCGCCAAAGTAGCTGCTTGGTTGACCAGCAAAATTTCTCGCGCTCTGCTTCATAGCCATAGTTGAGGCGTGATTGCAACTCTTTCCACTAGAGTCCTCCGCCCTTTATACTGGAGACCTTCTTATCTTAGGTACACGGCCGATCATGGCCGATGCTGAGGCTTTGGCCCGAGGTGCGGGCACAGCGGAGGACATCATAGAGAAGGTTAAAGGGCAGGACTTCCTCCAGAGATGCCTGGCAAAAGCAAAGTTCACTCCGGACCTTCTGCAAGACACCCTGGACGCCTGCGATATCAATGACTTAAACGCGCTGGTCCTGGGCTCGGGGCTCCTGTCCGTGACGGAGGCATCGGAGAAGCTCTTCCTCATGCAGGATGAAGCAAACACTGTGGTAACCGTTTGCCGGAAAGAGTGCTTGCGCGCCGGGGTCAACTTTGGCGATGGCGCCACGCTCACAGCAGAGGAGCTCGCTGAGGTGGATGAGGGTAAGTAATTAGATACAGCCAACGTTGCTATAGGCTCCACGGTGTGAAGTTCAAGAGCTTGACAGTTTCGCACATTTCGCATGTCCCTCTGCAGTGCCGGCTCTGCCCGCCAAAGCTCCGTCGCAGCGGAAGTCGCCAGGACGGCCGGACAAATTGCAACAGCAACTGGACTCCTCGCAGCCCGCAACCAGCACCACTGCTCCCCCTACAGTCCCCGCAGCAGCTCCCGTTCCCACAACGGCACCGCCCTCCATAGCAGAACCAGTGGCCACGCTCACTCCCCCAGCAGCCTACATCGAACCACCTGCAGCTGAGCTTGCCTCGCCACCGTCCATCTCCACGCCTGCTCCGGCGCCAGCGGCACCAGCGGCGCCGGCACCGGTGCCCCAGCCGGCGGTCACCTCAGCACCGGCCAACAGAACGCCCGCCCCGCAGAGCCTCGCTCCCGCTGCAAGCGTGGACAACGCCCACCCGGACCCAAACTTCCTCATCAAGCCTCCCGTTGCTATCACCCCCTCCGTAACAGCCACGGCTGCAACAGTCACGCCTCACTCGAACCGCAGCCACATTCCCCGACCCGCAGCCTCGCCCTACACTCCCGCAGCGCCGCACCCCACGCCACGGGAACGCCCCGCAGCGAAGCCCGCAACCCGGGCGTCTCCGTCGACCACAACCCCCATAACTGCACGGGACACGCCCAAGCCAGCGGCCAGCAGCTCAGCGTCCATGAACGGCCGGCATACGCCCGCCCAGGCCACACCCGCAGCGGTGCCATCCAGCAGCTCGATGTCGCGCCCACCGCGGCCCTCTTCAGCTCCGCTGTCGGCACGCGCCTCCGTGAACGGACCGTTCGCTCCCAAGCGGCCCGAGTCCGCGCTTCCAACCACCCCCGCCACACCTGCCACGCTCCCCTCGTACGCCAAGCCCACGGCAGCCCACAAGGTAAAGGCGCGACCCATCGGGAAAAGGGGTGGAACAGGGAGCGCGCTTGTGCGGGAGTGCTCTGTAAAGATGAACGGGACCTGGGGCCTAACTATTTACAATTGACAAAGCAAAGTCCTGACCTGTGTGTCCCGCACTGTTGCACTGTCGCGCAGGCTCGCTTCCTGAACAAGGAGGACACGGACCTGCTGCCCCCCTCTGGGCCCTCCCCCCAAGTCACCTTCGCCAGCACCAACAAGCCGCTCCGCCGCTTCGGCTTCCTGGGCGGTGGCGCGCGCGCCAGCACACTTACGCCCACCAGTACCCCGGAGGAGAAGAAGGAGCCCAAGAAGCCCGTCTTCGACAATATCCGGAGTAGCCTGCTCAGGCCTACCGCTGCCTTCCTGGTCAGTACCCAACAACCTGCTCTGTGTGTAGGCACAGCGAGGGCAGCTGCCTGCCTGCTGCTTGGCCTAGAGCCGTAGTGACAACGCAGCAGTGCTCGTACTGACCCAAATTGCAAAACTGCCGTACTCATTGTATGCGTGCAGGCTTGGAGCTCGGGCAAGGGGAAGAAGGACAAGGCGGCGGACCTCAAGAGCAGCCAGGGCCTCACGGTGAGGGCGCATGTACTGTTGCAGTACACGAACTGGGTCACTGCATGCATTTGAGACCGCCCCGCACTCGTCACTTTGTTGTTGAGGTCAACGCAAAGGCGGCAAGACATTGCCCTTGTACATATGCGTTACGCTTCGGTGTGCACCTTGGTGCCTCAGGCATCGGACCTGGGGGGCAAAACCGGACGCAACGCGACGGCGCGGCAAAGCGACGCTACGGGTTCGGGCACGCCCAGCTCAAAGCCCACCACCACGCCGGAGCCCTTCCGCCTGTCGGGCATGGACCGGCACCAGAAGGCGCAGGAGGAGCTAGCGAGGAAGGTACGCTATGTCTGTAATCCCGCTGCAGGCGGCTGTTTGCCAGGGTACCACGGACAAGGGGACACGCCCCGCTGGGGTTGGTTGGGTACTGGGTATCGCCGTTGGATCGGGTGGGTGCACCAACGGCACCTGGTCGTTGTGCTGAGCGGTGAAGCCCTCACTGGGTCACTGTCTGTTTGTGCAGTGATGTAGTATTTTGCCCGCAATGCTTGTAAGTACAGAAACCGTAACCCCATGCGCCTTGCTTCCCGCCCCCGACCCATTGCTTCGGCAGAGGGAGGAGAAGGCGCGCGAGGAGGGCACGGTGTACAGGTTCAAGGCCATGCCGCTGCCCTCGCCGGGCAGCGCGGCGGGCTCTGCGTCCAAGTCGGCCCCTAAGCGGACTGCCGCGACTCAGAGTGTGAGTAGTGGGCCGGACAGGACTCGTAGCAGTATCAAGCCCGTTCGCAGGGGTTAGTCACGACGTATACGTGCCGTACAACCAAGCCATTGAGGCACTTGGAGCACAGTATGTAGCTTTAGGATGATGGCATGGGCATGCAAACGGTGGGAAACTGCGCGGCACCTTTAAGGGAGGAACTGGGCAGCCCAAGCCGTGCGAGGGAGGCCAGCCTGGTGGGAACCGCTTGACATGGTATGCTAGGGCATACAGAGAGGGGCCCATGGAAACTGATTTATTAAAGGACAAACCGTGACCATGACCATTCAGCACATCCTGTCTAGCATGTGCTACAACGCCCTGACCGCTCCTCGTTGCTTTTTCCCCTGTTCCTGCTGTGCCTGCAGGAAGCCCAGTAAAAACAAAGCAGGATGGGGGCAGCAGCTGGCGGTGAAGCGGGGTGCGGCGGGGGCCTTCGGGGGTGACGCGGGGACGGTTCTGGCGATCACGCATTATTAAGCCTGCGCAAGGGGAGCGAGGGATACCCCAAGTGGCTGGACAGCATCCTCGTACGTGAAGGTGGTGTTAGCGACACGGCGCATCAGCCCTTGTGGAGAACATGATGCCAGGGCTGGTTGCGAGGATGTGTCATGGTGTAGCTGAGCGAGTTGCACACAAGTGCATGTGCATCTCGGTACGTACGTAAGAAGGGGCATGCGACAGCGGGTGATCGCGAAGCGTGCGAGGTATTGGTCTGGAAGACTGTGTGTGAGGTACATGCCTTCCTCTTTGCCGTGTCACAGGGCGTCTATGTTCTGTGTGGTACGTTGTGCTGCGGGGCCACAGCCGTAAAGTTATGACAAGCGCCAAGCTGTGGTTGCACTCTTGTGCTGGTCACAGGCCGTTGGCGGTGCCGGGGCACTGCCTGGCACGGGGTCCGTCTGGACAGAGGTGCCTAGTCTTGGAGATGCGACAGGGAATCCCGAGCATGTGAGGTGGGACGGGACGGAGCACCTGATTGTATGGAGATGGTTACTCGGTACAGATTGCGGATGGCAAGTCCACTGCAAGCTCTGTGTACGCTTTGGACTGAGCTAGGAAGGTTGGTTGACGGGCACGGGGGTCGTGCGAACGCCACAATGGGGTGCCTGGGCCTGGCAGTACGTGTGTGGAAGCCAACCGTTAAGTCAACGTGGGCCTGTTGCCAGGATACAGGCGGCACTTTGTAACACGTCAATCGCCGATTTTGTTTCTGTATTACCTCAAAGCTCCCAGTCGAGTGAACGCGTTACGGGAGACAACAGCCCAAATCTCAGCCGGTATGGCTACCTTTTCCTTGGCGTCTAGCCGGACTTGCGGTGTTGCGTTTACAAACTATACCCCAGTCCCAACGCGTTCGGTCGTTCCTTGCGTCGGTCGCTGCGCTCGGCGTCAGCTGCGTCTCCGAGTAGAGTCTGTGGCGATGGAAGCTCCCACCACGCTCAAGAGCTATGAGTATAGTAAGCTCAACCCTGCTGAGCTGAAGCAGGTTCTAGCTCGCCCGCGCGTGGATTTTACTTCCATCCTCAATACGGTGGGTCGACAACGGCGGCTTGCATCCACGCGAATCCATACGAAGTTCTGTTAGGCTAGAATCGATCATGCAAAGCTCAGTGCAAGAACCGTGAGGGGTGCCTAGTCGCTTTGTGGGCAACGCGAGGGAGAGCACTCAGAGTCGCGCGCTGCCGTGCACATTTTCGCGCACCACAGGTCGCGCCCATTGTGGAGAATGTGCGTGCCAAGGGTGACGAGGCTGTGCGCGAGTACACGGCCAAGTTCGACCGTGTGCAGCTGGACGCCGTGTGCGTGCCCATCGAGGTGAGCGTGGCAGCCTGCGCTACGTGCACCCACTTAACCCAGTGGCTATCCATACCAACAAGCCGCGCCAAGAGGTACTTGCATGGTATATCTGACAACCCCCGTGCCCACTACCAAATACAGCCTCCGCTTCCTCCGCCTCCCCCGCCCCCGCCCTGCTCTACACCCGGCAGTCGCTTCCCGATCCAGTGCTCCCGCCCGAGGTGACCGCCGCTTTCGATGTCGCATACAACAACATCAAAGCCTTCCACGAGGCTCAGCAGAGCGCCCCGATGGAGGTGGAGACCATGCCCGGGGTCAAGTGCCGGTGAGGCAGCAGGTCACCCCTCTAAAGGGCGTGGGAACCTGCCGCGTGAAATACGAATGCTTGCAGGGTCGATTCCCGAAGGGTTACTGCGGTTCCCAAGTCAGGGGGCCACGAGTAGGGGTGGGCTGGATTGCAAGCTGGCCGTGCTGTGGCGCCACTACCGTGGGCCCGAGTGGGCGGATGACGAGCACAAGGACGGGGGATAGCGGGCTCAGCGACACCCCCAGTTGCCTGCACTGCTACGCATGGGCAAGGGGCGTCCGCTGTCCCACAGCGATGCATGCCAAGGCGGGCCGGAAGGCACGCGTGCAGCGTCCCGCACCCTGCACCGCCATGCAGGCTAAAACTCCTACAGAGCCCATACAATGCACATGCACAAGATATGATGTCCAGCCTACGCACTGCTGATAGCCGCCGTCAGGCGCACTGGCATTTCAGACTCAGTGCCTCACCGCGCTCTGTTGCTTGCTGCCCTGCTGCAGCCGCGTGACTCGGCCCATCAACGCCGTGGGCGTGTACGTGCCCGGCGGCACCGCGGTGCTGCCCTCCTCGGCGCTCATGCTGTCGGTGCCCGCCGGCATCGCCGGCTGCCGTACCATCGTGCTGGCCACGCCGCCGCGCCCGGACGGCACTGTCACCCCGGAGGTGGGCCAACGAGACAGGGTATAGGAGGGTGCGGTACTTGGTAAACTCTGTTGCAAGAGGGGAAAGGCGATCCTGAGATTGCAGCACAGGGACCGGCGGTATTGGGGCAGGGCTTGGTCACCGGACGGCATTGTCACCCCGGAGGTGGGCCCGCGGGCAGGGTGTCGGGTGTCGGACGAGTGGCCGTTCAGGGGAGGGAACGGGTACGCTGGGAAGGGAAGGGAGGCCTGGGGCCGACAGCATTGGGGGCGGGTTGTGGTTACTGGCAATACCGCAACTGGTATGCTCTGGCATGAGATGCGTACTGGTATGGGGTGGGGCCGGCAGGCTGTACGTGGCCGCGTCACGAAGGCATGTTACTTGTCGCACTGGAGTAGAAGTGGGGTCCGTGCAAGGAGAGTTGGGCGGTTGACAGAAGGCCGCAATCCTGTTGGCCACGCCCCATCGCTCACGCCGGCCTAGCGCATGCAAGCGCTCAGCGCGCCGAGCGCGGAGAGGGCCGGGAGCGTGCGCTTCCCGACATACGGCTTCCCATGGGCCTGTCCATGCCTGTGCGGCAGCACGGCACGCTGCTGCGTACAACAAGCTTTGACATTCGGGCTTGGCTGTGAGTCATGTTGACGTGCCCTTCTGACCCGCCGTACACCATCGTACGAGTGCAGGTGCTGTACTGCGCCAAGAAGGCGGGCGTGACGCACATCCTCAAGGCCGGAGGGGCGCAGGTGAGGAGTGTTCATGTGCACACGGCAACGGCTGAGGAACAAACATAAGCAGCAGCAGGAGCCAGTGCTGCAGCAGCAGCAACAGGAGGGGCAGCAGCAGGAGAAGCAGCAGCATCACGAGCAACATCACGAGCAGTGCACTGCATCCTGAATGGCAGCCTGCCGCACCAATGGCGGCTCGGGCACTGCCAAGCCGGGCGAGGAGTCAGGAGGCGCCTGCGGACTCACTTGCTGGTGCTTCGCCTGCCTCCTCTCCCGCCCCCGCTTGCCCCCCAGGCCGTTGCCGCTATGGCGTGGGGCACCGCCTCCTGCCCCAAGGTGGATAAGATCCTGGGCCCAGGCAACCAGTTCGTGACTGCGGCAAAGATGCTACTGCAGGTGCGAGAGGGGTAAGGGGTGGCGAAGGGCGGCCGCTGGTGGCATGGCGGGCCTGGCAGGTTGGATGGGAGCGTGACGGGGCGGGCTGTGCTGCCGCGGGTGATGGCGGGGGCCGTGTCGGGAAGGGGCTGGAGCTGCTGCGCGGGCACGTCGACTCCGCTTGTGGACGACCGAAACCCACCGCCTTTGCAGCACCGGACTCGGTGGCAGTGCTATGGAACGGAACTGCCACGAGGACCGCTTTGGCCTTGCTGCCCTCGCATAACATGATGGCCAGCGGTTGACCTTCAACGTCCTGCTGGACATTTGTGGCACCCTCCATGCAGCTATCTGCCCTGCCATGCGCCGTGTTTCCGACCGCCCTAACTGCCCCAACCGTCCCGCAGAACTCTGAGGCCATGGTGTCCATCGACATGCCCGCGGGGCCCTCCGAGGTGCTGGTGGTGGCGGACGCGGGGGCCTCCCCTGCGCACGTGGCCGCGGACCTCCTGTCGCAGGCGGAGCACGGGCCGGACAGCCAGGTGGGGGGATGGAACGGGGCAAGCGGAAGAAAGCGGTGGGCTGGTCCTGGTTCCCTGCGTTCTTGGTGGGGGGCGGTAACGTTGTCCAGGTGGTGGTGGGACTTCGTTATAGTGTCTGGTCCAGGCATGCCGGGTGCAGCTCGTGGCATGGCTACGTCCTTACGTGCGCTGGGGAAATGCGCATGGTGCTGGCTTGCTGCCGGTAGGTGTGCGGGGCAGTATGGGCACGAAAGCCCGCACTCCCCCAACAGCAGTGGATGTGGTGCGGGCTACCCCTGTCTTTTCCCGGCGCACGTGGTGCCATTTGGGGCGCGCGCGGTGCGCAAAGCACATTCCGAACACCTAGTGGTGCTGTACGGTTTATCGATGAACGGGCATTGCCGTACACATGTGCCGTACCCTCCTCCTGCGCAGGTGGTGCTGGTTGCGCTTCCCGGAGTGGACCTGGCTGGCGTGGCTGCGGAGGTGGACCGCCAGTGCACCGCCCTGCCGCGCAACGACACGGCGCGCAAGGCGCTGAGCCACTCGTACGCCGTCACGGTGGGTGGTGGCGGGCGGGCGCATGTCACACGGGCAGCTGCAGCAGCAGCAGCAGCAGCAGTAGCAGTAGGTTGCCCAGGGCGATGCCGCTCATGACTGGTACCGAGTGTGCCCCCAGCGTGTCGATAGCACACAGCGTGTGCGCAATACCGGGCCCTAACCCACACCGGCGCTGCCCCCTTGCGCCTCCCTCGCCCACGTCCGCAGGTGTCCTCCCGCGAGGAGGCCATCGCCTTCTCCAACATGTACGCCCCCGAGCACCTCATCGTCAACGTGGAGGACGCGGAGGACTGGCTGCCGCACCTGGACAACGCGGGTGGGTTGGCTTGCATTTGGAGATACCGTACTCACTTGTGACTTTTCACCCGTAAAGTTTTCACTGGAAGACGAACCCTTTTTAATATATTTTCACTGCCTTACATTTTCACTGGGCCTGGGAGAATTTTGTGGATTTCCGAAACTTTTCACTGGCAAGACAGTGGCAAGCCCCCAGTGAAAGTTCCCTCTTGCGTCGATGGGTCAACTGGAACAGCTTCACCTTGCCCAGGGCCTCCCAGAAGCCGCACGATTGGTGCTGTGCTCAAGTACGTGCGCACATGTACGCAGCGCAGGTGCCTTGAGGCGTTGTTGGCAAATAAACGCGCCCGCCCACGCAGGCCCACGTGTCAGCCCGTCAGCCGAATTTTCCGGTGAATTTTTACATTTTCACTGAGGCCGTACGAATTTGCCAAAATTCAAACTTTCACTGGCCAGTGAAAAGTTAAAATTTAGTACGGGTACCTGTCAGCAGCTGTTGTTGCGGTGTAACAAGAAGGATGATGTCAAAAGGCCGACTAGCTGCCTCCAATCCGGATCACAAGGGACGGTGGCTATCTGCCAAGCTACTGTGTACCTGTGCACGTCACCGTGCCGGCGCTGCAACCGCTCAGCTGAATGCCGGCGGCCCGGCCCTCTGCCTTGCCCTGTGTCGGGGGCAGCATGGGTGTGGGAGCGGGTGCCGTGGACCTACTGCATGTGACGGCGTGTGACGGCCCGGGCCTGCCTTGCCCTAAGCGACCCTTCCCACACAGGTCTCGGGTCGCCCGTGTCGCTCCTTTCTCCTGGCTCACTTCTGGTGGAACACCACATCCGTCGTTCATGCCCTGCTCGTGCCCGCAAACTGTGATCACCCCATGGCCCTGCTAACCCATGTCAGGTCCTGTGTTCCTGGGCCGCTGAGCACCAAGTCAATTCCCTTCCCCCTCAACCACATTCTTTTTCTGCGTACGTCTGAAGGGCAACTTACTCCATTCCCTCGCTGCTTCAATGTCCACTCGCAGGCTCCGTGTTCCTGGGCCGCTGGACGCCCGAGTCCGTGGGCGACTACGCCAGCGGCACCAACCACGTGCTGCCCACCTACGGCTACGCGCGCATGTACAGCGGCGTGTCGCTCGACAGCTTCCAGAAGAAGATGACCGTGCAGGTGGGGGCGGCGCGCTGGGCGGGCGGGGGCACAGTCCCGGGGGCATGGAGAGGTGCGGGCGAACGGATGGCCAGTGTGCGGACGGGTGAAGGGGAGGGGGGAATGAGCAAAGGGGTCGAGTGGTACACGGTGCACGTTCGCGTCGGTCATACAGTTGGACAGTGCGAAGGTGCGGGTGGGTTACCGGATGAACGGGGCCGGGGTAGGCAGGCGGGGAGGAAAAGCAGGAAGGGGAGCGCGCGACGAGGGAGAACCTGCACCGCTTTTCTCTGCACCAAGGGAGCCTCTCCACGCGGCCTGTACGTCGTGGTCCTGTACGGCAGTTGCTAACGATTAACCGGCTGTGCCGTACGCCCTGTACTGCAGAACCTGTCGTACGAGGGGCTGCAGGCGCTGGGCCCCAGCGTGGCCAAGATGGCGGAGGTGGAGGGCCTGGAGGCGCACCGCCGGGCCGTCACCCTGCGCCTGGGCATGCAGTGAGGCAGGACACTGCAGCGGTTGAAGGGTGTATGCAGAAGAGTACGGGGAGGCATCTGGACATCCTTGCGGGGGACGCCGGTAATGCTGCACGGCTGGCCGTTCGCGGCGGGTGCCCTCCGCGTGTTGCCGGCACGGTATGGAAAAAAGCGGGGCTGTGAGCTATGAGTGCTACAGGAGATCGCGGAGCAGTTTCCTGCAGTTGAGGGGACAAGGGCGCTCGAGTCTTTGTTGAGCGAAAGTTGTGGGTGTGGTCAGGCGAGGGGAAGGCGAGCGGAGTTGGACAAGCGGTGTCAACAGGGCACGTTTTGGTCGACGTTCGGGGAGGTTGGGTTTTTGTGTTTAAGGTAGCCATGCGCTCGGGGCGTGGACGCTGGGTGGTTGCGGGGCGATTGCCAAAAGGCGCTCCGTGAGGTAGCGTGCATGCGGCCACGGAGAACTTTGGAGTGTTGCAGCTAGCAGTGTCACGCATGTTCCTGAGAATGAGCATGACGGTTGCGGCGGGTGCGGCGCGCATATGCTGGTGGGCTGAGGTACTGAATCTTCCTCGTCGGACCACGTGTGACCTGCGTGTGACCTAGACATTGTTCGGGATGAGGTAGTGCCATATCGCATTGCCTAGTGGTTTGTGAGTTGCACGGATGCGCTGCGTGTTAATGGGTTCTGCTCAGACGACGCGTTGCTGAGTGACCCTCACCGGGACGCGTGCGACGCGTTGGGCTGAGGACCCGGCAGGCAAGCCCTTAGGGAGCCCTTCGTCAAAAGGGCCGACCTGGGCGGACGCGAACTGTCCATAACTGTCCTGCTGGAAAACATGTAAGCCATATGTGTTATGACGTGCCGCGCACGGTTGTTGGGACGAAAGGTGTAGCCTGGTACGACCAGCAGACCGGGTGCGACTGTGCCCGGCCAACCGCAACTGTCGAGCCTCCTACCTGGCAGTGCTTGATCAGGCTTCCCGGGTGCCTGGCAGCATCACTATCAACATGAAAGTGTCACATACACTACCGCCAAATTAGGTATAAGCATGGCGGCAATCACAAGCGAGAACGTGCCAGGGTGCATTGCCGCAGCGTCGGCTGTCTCCTTCGCATCCATCTGTGCATGCTACACGTTTGTTATACACCCTGGCGGCATGGAGTCTGGTCCAGCAGCTTACACCGCGTTCTTCACTAAGGTAAGCGAAAATCAGCTTTCGGAAGTCAGCGCATGCTCACGTGCGCAGAAGCAGTCCTGCTTGCCGCTTGCAAAGACTGGCTTTGCACAAAATATGGGCAGCTTCTTGCAGCTTTTAGCGGCCTCTGCCTCCGTGTTGTGGCAGCAGCTTATGTCGTTTGCCTATGCCGCAATGCCGTCGTTCGACGGCATTTGGGTGGTAGGGGAAGCACGCAAACGAAAGACCCACTGCTTCGACTCATCCAATACCATGTATAGATTATACTTTCTTGGCTCACAACCTTGAGCCCAGGTGAACCTTGCTCCACGCCAGAGCCCCGCTCCACGCCCAACTCCCTCCACAGATGTTTTCCAAGGTTGCCCGCATGCAAAGCGCCCTTATCCTGGTAGGTGTCCTCTGTGCATCAACCTGGTTCCGCGCTGCAGGATTTCGCTTCCGAGCGTTCGCGACTCAGTGTGACGGCTCACCAGTCCCACGGGTCAACTGCTTCAACCACGGCGGCTGGGGCCTTTCGCACGGGTGCTCGACCAGGGGAGTGTTCGACTGCTCGTAATCGCACCGCCACGCTTGCAACCTGCCCTTTCACACAAACACACACAGCTACCCAGCCGGCCGCCCGCAACATTCATGGCCCCACATGCACGCGCGAGATGCCACAACCTCCACCGTCCGCACGCCACCCTCCCCTCCTCACCCTCCCCACCAGCCACCACCCTACCCCTCCCCATGACACCCACGCCCCGCGATGTCGCCTCCTTCCCCCCTAAATCTTTCCTTGAGCCCCCTTATTCTTTCCTTGATACATGCCCTGTTATCCCTGCACCGCGTCCTACTACACCCACGCCTGCCAGGTCGGCTCAGCCGGTGCGCTGGCCCAGGCCGGCCGCTCCCCCTCCGCCCGCGCTGGCTGGCTGGGCGGCGCTGCGCTGCTGCTGGGCACCCTGCCGTGGACCTTTCTGCGCATGATGCCTACCAACAAGGCCATCATGGCGGCGGGGGAGAGGGGAGAGGCGGCCAGGGCCCAGACGCTGGCGGCGTGGGGCCCGCTGCACGCCGTGCGCACGGTCATGGGTACGGCAAGCGCGGCGCTCATGGCGTGGGCGCTGACACGCAAGGAGGCGTAAGCGGGGGAGAGGGGAATAAGGGGGTGCCACTGGACTGGGGGTGCGGCACGTAGGCGGAAGTAAGTGCTACTGGACTAGCGGTGCGGTACCCAAGGCGGTCCCACTTGTGTGGGAGTGCGGCACGCACGTAAGCATAACCCGCATATGAGGATTGTAGTCGCACCGCAGGGGGGCTCATGTTGCTTGTGGTATGGGCGGCGAGATGGCGGACAGGGCGGGGGGCAGTGTTCCGGTCTTATTTGGTACAAAATCCTAAGCGCTTACGATTTTTGGCCCTTTCACACAGAAATTGTCACAGTACTGCTTACAATTTCGGCCGTAGGAGCAGGTAGGAATTGTAAGTTGACCTTCTTTCCTGGCGGCAAGCCCCCCTACCGCCTAGATGACTAATACGCACGCAGCAGCAGCACTAAAACACACAGTTCTCGCACGCTTGCAGTGTTGAACCCGATGCCATACCAGGCCTGCAGTAGTCGGCACCATCCCTGGGGTTCGCTGGGTTGCTCCCTGGGGTGCGTATGTGGTGTGC
>VFQN01002116.1_pt1 | contig 31558 bp, 41 predicted proteins | sample 3512371 | NCBI WGS metagenome assembly VFQN01 (sample SAMN10412370, study PRJNA504923) | tailings metagenome | isolation source: Replicate 2 from Balatoc abandoned mine | place: Philippines: Itogon, Benguet | collected 2017-08-28 | reverse complement strand
ACTTCTGGAATCTCCTGTTTGCTGTTGGCAAGGATGTGGTCTACACCTTTCGCGACCAGCGGCAGCACATGACGGACAGCGCACGGGCTGCGCTTGGCTATTCGCGGCTCAGCGGCAACAGCACAGCATGCTGGGACGGGGCCAAGTATGCTTCCTTTCCCTGGTGGAGGGCCCAGCCGTCCGACTTCCCCATGCAGCCGTTCTTGGTCCAGGGGCTTAGTAAGGGCGTCATGGAGTTGTACATCACGGCGCTGTGGCATGCCGTACACCACCCCAACCTGGCAGTGGATCCCCCGTCGCCCCTGCTGCTTAACTGGTACAGCTGGGCGATCCACTGGGCCGCGGCCAGGCTGCTGCCCTCGGGGGCTGGTACCGTTGCCAACTGTAGCAGCTCGCGCAGCAGCGATGGCGGTGGCGACGGGACCATGCCTCAACCGACCGGCGGTGCTTGCCATGGGTCTAATGGCAGCGGGTCGACCTATGGCAGCACGGCAGCAGCAGCCATGGAGGTGCTCACCGCCTTTTTCAACATTGCCATCGACACGCACGGTCCGCTGCTGGTCCGCCAGACGTACTCTGCGTACATTGGCGAGGTCGCGGGCCCCACAGGCCTACCTCCCAGCAGCAATGTCGGAGGCAGCAAGAACAGAACGCTGGTCTTGGCCTTGGCAGTGGGTCTCCCTCTAGCAGCCGCCTTGCTGATCATGGTGGCAGCGGTTGGCGGTGCGTGGCTGTGGCTGCGGCGGCGCAACCGGGACCTGCTGGGGCGCGTGAGGGCGCCGCGGGCGGGGCCCGACACCACGCTGCTGGTCAGCGACGTGCAGGTGGGGTTACATGTGCTTTACGGATCTGGGTTAGTGTCTTAGTGAGTGCGTTGTGCTGGTCAGCGAGGTGCAGTTGGGAGCAGGGGGAAAAAGTGAGGCTAGTGCGTGTGAGTGAGTGTAGGGGGACCTAAATCCAGCCGTGTACGCGCCTATCCAAACACTGATGTGCTGACGTTACGCACGCCTGCTTCCCGCGCAGAACTCCACGCTGCTGTGGGAGCAGCTGGATGCCGGGGTGATGGAGGAGGCGCTGCACGTGCACCACGCGGTGTTCCGCGGCCTGCTGCCAAAGTACGGAGGGTACGAGTCGGCAACGGAAGGTGGGTGGGCGCGGGTGGAGTGCGGCGGGGTAGCAGTGCCCCGGATTCCTGTCGTGGTCATTGTGAACAATGTATGACCTAGCCAGCCATGTGCATTTGGCGCCATTAACATGCATGCTAGGCGGTACCGCGCAACCCTGCTGTGTATGATATATGACCTGCCTTGTTTCCAACCGATACTTTAAGCTGTATGTTGCTTGCGTTCGCAGGCGACTCGTTCCTGATCGCCTTCCCCAGCCCCGCCGCCGCCTGCGCCTACGCCGCGGCCGTGCAGCTGGCGCTGCTGGAGGCGGCCTGGCCGCAACAGCTGCTGGTGCACCCGGACGGGGCGGAGCTGGTCGTGCGCGTAGCGAAGGGCAACAACAGCAAGGAGCAGCAGAAACAGTCCCGCCACCACCATCTCAATGACCAGCACTTCGATGCAGCCCGTTCACCCTGTGGCCCGGGCTCGCCCCTGCCTCTTTCCACTGGCTTTTCCCGCTTTTCAACCATCTGGAGCCCCAAAAGCAGCCGCCTGCGACTGGCTCCAAGCCTGGCCGCCTTGAGCCCTCCGATTGATAGCAACAGTGCTGCAGCCTCCGAATCGGGTTGCAGGAAGCGGCATCAGGAGACTCAGGCATCTCCTGCGCCCTCGGGGCCACACCCGCACGTCTCGGTTCGTGTTGCGGAGGTCGAGGCAATGGCAACAGCTGCTGCTGCTGCTGCTGCGGTAACAGATGCCAGCGGCCACGTCGCTGTGGCACCGATGCTGGCGTCCGCAGGTGGCAATGCTCATCAGGCGTCAGGCGCCGCCGCTGAGCCCAGTGAGAGCGGGACACTGGGGCCCCTACGGCAGGAGCAGCCGTTGTCCCTGCCACCGCCGGTGCCGCCGTCCCCACAACCGCGGCAGCAGCAGAGGCTCCGTGGGCTGCTGTCCGTACAGCTGGCGGCGATGCTACAGCCGCCGCATCATTATCGGCAGCAACAGCAACAGCCCCCTTGCCACCACCACTACCACCATCAGAGCGACCAGGCTGCAGGGAGGCTTGCATCGGGGCCGGCACCACGGCATATGTCGCCCTACGGGACCCATCCATGGTCTAGCGGTCAGGTGGCGTTCCTGCCCCAGCGGTCTGCAGACCTCAACGCCTCGGTAGGACACCGGTCTTACGTGGCACCGTACTCTGCTTACAACCTGCTTGTACCGCACCACCGCAAGCACACGCGCGACGGTTTTGCTTGCAAGAATTGGCCTCGCGCTGTAAGCACTTGCACGGTGCAAGGCGCATGCGAGCAGTGACTTTGCACGTATGTACCTATGCAACAAGTCGTTAACAAGCAATTATTGTTGTTGATGTCGCTGTTCGCTTGCCATACGCAGGAGTCCAGCGAGCAGATCGGCATGGCCTCGCCTGCCTCGAGGCCCCTGCCAGCAGCCCCGGAGTCGTCTTGGCGGCCCCGAAGGAGCTTAACGGACCTCGGCTCGCTCGCGGGCACCTCCAGCTTTGACACACTGAGCGACTTGGAGGTCGAGTCCGGCGGCGGCGGCGGCGGCGGCGGCGCTGCGTGCGTTACGTGGCGTGAGGCGCTGGCGGCCGCCTTCCCCATCATGGCGGCGTGGCCGCTCAGCGCGAGCGTGGCCAGCAGGACGGTGCGTGCAGTAAGATATTGCAAGGTATAGCAAGACAGCATTGCAGAACAATTGAAAAGTGCCATTCTTCATGGTTTGTATTCCGGGAGCAACGCTGACGTGTCCATGCCAATCGTGAAGGGTCCAGTAAAGTCTTCTAACCTGGCATTCCGCGGCCCGTCCTGACATGTCTAGGGCCACGTGCCCACGTGTTACGCGCAGGTCAGCGGTGCTGGGGGCAGACCCTTGCGCGGCGGCGGCGGTGGCGGCTCCAAGGCGGCGCAGCAGCAGCCCGATGAGGAGCTGCGCGTGGTGTGCCGCGGCTTCCGTGTGCGCATGGGGCTGCACAGCGGGCTGGACAGCGACCAACACGTGATGCTGAACAAGGTGGGAATTTCGAGCGCGTGGACGCACAATTACATGTCATGCTGGGTACTGTGAGCTTTCACGTGTGCGCACCCGCAAGCGCGCTGATGCGCGTATGCACCTGCTACCGGTACTCGGTACTGTGCCCACGCGGCTAGTGAGGTGGTAGTTGGCCTGTCGCTGCTTGCTGGTGCCCAATCTTGTTGCATGTCCGCCACACGACTGACACGCACCTCTCTCCTACTACGGCCGAGGTATGTCCCCAGGTGTCGATGTCGTACAAGTACTACGGTGAGTGGGGTCGCTACGGCTGTACTGGTCCTGCAATGTGCGAGCACTTCGGCGTTGCGAGGACCGCATGTGAACAACAGGGTAACACGCGCAGCGAGCAAACCCTGCACGGCTTTAGCGCGCACGCCAACAGGCATCACTCGAATCATAACATTATTTTCATGAACGGCATCTGGGCCGCCCACATGCAGGCCCCTTCGCCGAGGCCGCCCACGCCGCAAACGACACCGCCCCCGGCGGCCTCATCGCCCTCTCCGCCGCCGTCTATGACCGGCTCAAGAACGCCCACAAGCACCGTAGCGGGGGCAGCGGCACCCCCGACGCCAAGGGCCTCCTGGACAACATCGTCATCGTGTACGCAGGACACCACGACCTCTCCCGTGTCGGCGCCGCCACCGCCGCTGCATCCGCCGCCGCCGCCGCCACCGTCACCGTCGAGCTTGGCGTCAACGCTCTGTCGTGCACAGCGAGCGGCAGCCACCTAGGCCTGACAACCGCCGACTACGGGACCACCGACTTTGCAGCAACAGACCCCTGCGGCTTAGACACCATGCTGTCTCTGACAGTAGCCCCTGGGCGGGGGACGGCGGTGGAGGCGCCGCCGCATAGTTCAGCAACAGCTGCGGGGGCGGCGGCCGCGGTCCCCGACAGGGACGGCACGCCGCTGTACGTAGCCCTGCCGCGCGCTCTGCTGTGCCGCCTGGCGCACCTGCCCCCGCTGCACACGGCGCGGGAGGTGCAGCTGGGCAGCCTGGGGGCGCCCACGGGCTGCGTGTGCATCGGGTTCGTCAAGGTGGTGGGCGCGGGGGCGCTCATGGCGGACGTGCCCGCGGTGGCCACACGCGCGCTGGCGGCGTTCCACAGCCTGGTGTGCAGGTGGGCCCAAGATTGTCGGCAAGCTGGTTGCAGCTTATGCCCGTGCGTCCATGATGCATGCTATGCCGCCGTGCCTTATGCCACGTGCTGTTACGCACGTTCCCGTGCACCCGCAAGCTGGTGATTCACGCTAGCGGCGACCTGGTGCAAGGCAACAGGTGCCGAGTGCCATGTGCCTGGTGACACGCGTGTCCCATGCCACGTGCCCCCCAACTGCACGCGCAGGCTGCTGGGCGCCGCCGGCGGCTACCTGGTGGAGGGCGGCGACGGCGTGGCGCTGGTGGCACTGGGCTCGGCGGCGCGGGCCGTGGAGTGGGCCCTGGGATGCGTGGAGCAGCTAAGGGAGCTGGTGGGTGGGGGGATGACATCTCCACCTTTAGCCTCGAGCACGCGGCAACAGTTTACATTTGATGCATGCAGCCTGCCCTCTGAAGCCCACAGCCGGTCTTGCTCTGCCCACAAAGCGAGAGCGTCGCGCTGCTACCATGGCAACCGCTGCTTGCCCACTACCGCCCCTTTACGACTGCCCCACAATCCTCGCTACTCCGCACTTACACAACCTCTCGCATGTGCTTCCCTCCAGGATTTGGAACCTGGAGTACTAGGAACCTGCGTTTTAGTGGATGACCCATCAGTTCTGTGTCCCCACGCCCACAGGACTGGGACCCCGAGCTGCTTGCCCACGAGCTGTGCGAGGAGGTCTACACCTTCGAGCCGATGCCAAAGCAGGGCACGGAGGGCACGGACGCCTCCTCCAACGATGTGCCTTTACGAAGGCATGGCGCTACGGGTGCCTCCGCTCGTGATACAGCCGCGGACGGCGGCGGCGGCGGCCGGGGACCGGCTGCAGCCGCCTCCGGCTCCGCCCCAGGGCCGGCGATCAAGGGCGGCACCTCAGCGGGTGCCGATGCCGGAGCAAGCGCAGTAACCGCCTCGGGCCCCAATCGGGGTGCAGGGGGTTCGTCCGTGACCCGGCAGCGGAGTGGTTCGGTGCTGCACCGGGTGTGTGCGGAGCAGCTGGCGGCGGCACGGCAGCTGGTGTACGGGGTCTGCGCGTCAAGGTGCGGCATGCTCGTAGTGGTAACGCAATTCGACCCCTCGCCGAGCTGTCTTCGTTGCCGACCAGATGGCTAGCGAAACCGCGAATTGATTTTAGGCTCGGTCGGTGCGTTTGCGTAGGTAAGCTTCAGACTTCGGTGCCACGTACCCATGACACGTGCTTGTGCCGGCCAACCCTCGCACAGATCGGCATGGACATTGGCCACGTGTCGCACACGCTGGGCGCCGCGTCCGCGCGCCTCGAGTACCGCGGCAAGGTCATGAACCGCGCGGCGCGCATCGCCGCCTTCGCCTCCGCGGGCCAGGTGTGCGTCAGCGCGGGGCTGTGGCAGGCGGCGGAGGCGGCGGGCGACTTCGCGGACCCGCAGCAGCGGCCCATCGTGGGGCACAGCATGGGGCTGGTGCCGCTCAAGGGCGTAACCACGGCCATGGAGATCATCAGCTGCGTGAGGAAGGGGCCGCAGGGGCGGGTGTCGAGGGGCAGTTAGCGGAGGTATGGTGGCCAGGGGTGGGTGGCGGCAGGGGCTCCCAATGCGGGTGACGGGCACATGGGTACAGGAAGTACTTCCTCCTTTTCGTGGTGTCTGGGGTTGGGCCTCCTGGCATTTGTTGAAACGGCATTGACATGGTAAAGGGGCACTTGCCATGATACAGGCAAGGCGTGTACGGCTGCTTGCGGGTTGCAATGGCTACCCGTCACATCGGGCCTCGGGCCGGGCACTTGAATTTAGATTGGTGTGCTGAAGTGATCTCTAAATGCGCCGTGACTGAGCACTGGCCAAGAAAACTTGCTTGTTGGCGCGTGTGCGCATAGAGCTGGAGCCTCTTATGTTATGCACATGCGCCCGTTGGTGTTGGTGCTTGCAGCCAAAAAAAAAAGCAGTGTCACCGTACATGCACGGTGCGATCTTATCATCGGGTGTCATCGATTTACCGGTGTCAAAGTACGAAAGCCAGCTCTTGCTCGAATAAAAACTGGCTTACTTGCACAGCTGCACCGAAGCTGCAGCAGCAGCATGTGGGTTTGACTATGCGCCCTGCGCTGTCCCGTAAAAAGCGCCGTCGTTCGTGGCTGCCTTGCACGTGTGTGTGTTTTCCCTTGGTATGCTTTCCTGTAAGGTTGCAGCGCTGCACAGTTAATGGTCGAGGTTGGATAGTGTGCAAGGGTTACCGGTACTTGGAGCGGCTGCATCTGGCTGCGTGGCCTTCCAGCCTCTGAATGCCTCCGTGCCTCGTGCACAGGGAAAATGACATGCAAGAGCTTAACTCACCGCATGCACTGCTTATTATATATTGTGCAGTGCAGATATTGGCGGCGATGGGCCTAATGGCGCTTCTGACGAAGTATGACTGCTGAATGGCGCCAAAAACTAAACGGGATGCCAACTGCTATCTACCGGTGTAGCCCGTTGTATGTGCGCGTGGGACGCTCTTGCGAACTCTGTGGGCTACTGCTATATTTTTGTGTGGGGGCGGACTGTTAATGCACGGTAGCTGCTCAATTACTGCTGCAGCACTGGCATTTTATTGTGGGAAGGGGGCGCTACCTGAGTTTCCGCGTCGGGCGTGCGTGCGTGCGGGCGGGGTGTGGGGTGCAGTAGTAGTAGACAAGTAGTCATTCCATTGCAGTGGCACTTTCCATACAGGGGCACAGTGCCGCCTTATTACGTGTCAGGTACTTTTTAGGTTGCACCGGATTGCTGATTTACTGGCTTGGCGCTAAAATGCGGGTGCTACTAATTGTCCTTGCGGGCATCAAGGAAGCGTGGATGGGCCCAAGTGAGCTCCTTCCGACGGAAGAACTCAGGTGCCTCCGTATGGCCCGCTATGGTGCCTGAGCGCACCGTGTTGTAGCTGCTGCGTATGGGCGTTTTGGTCAACTGGTCAACGACACGTGTGAGTGGCAAAACGTGAACCTGATGACGCGGCGGCGTGCAAGTGAGGCTTACACCGGAGTGCCGTGCGAGGTCAAGGGATATGGCGTTAGGCGGCGTGCAGGCTGCTGGCCTGCTGCGTGGGGACGAGTGTGTGCGTGGCCGTGGGTCACGTGCCGAACACCAAATGGAGGCTGGGCTTTGGGACCAGGGGAGCTCCCTGTTTGGGACCAGTTGGAAGGGACCCGATGCCGCCGATGCGTGCGGGTAACAAGGTCGACGCATGGGGCATACGGTGCTGCTGTGCAAGGCAGGGACAGTAGCAACGGTACAGCTACGCCTGAGCAAACCGTCGTGCCGTCGTACTGCGCTGTGCGCTGCGTGGTTCAAGGCAACTGTAGCATTACACCGGACAGCGAGCTGCTGTTGGAGGATTTGTACTGTTGTACGCCTGTACGTCTGTAGGTACGTGGTGAGGGGCACGGGGGACCTGGGAGGGCGCAGGACGTTGTTCGTTGGATGCAAGCACGACCTGTCAACTACGGTACCAGGCCTGTACCTGGTCGATCGGGCCAAGGGCGCGGAGCCGCAGACAATCTGGGACAACTCATCCCCGCCCAGGTTGGGGAAGGTTGAACCCCGTTGGGCGTTGGATACATGTGCTCTTCTTAGATTCTTAGATTCTTAGATTCTGCCCATGACGTGCAGGCCCTGGCAGGCCAGACTTCCAAAATGCGGATTGAAGCTGCTCAGCTGCATCACACAACGGCGACAACGCCATGTGCCAGAGTGCGCACTGTCACCGTACCATTTCGGCCAACCCTTTGTCGTGAGCTCTCATGGCCTTGCCACATCATGGGCCGAAAAGACTGAATCGGAGGTGGCAAATGCAAGCCGCTGCGGTGCGCAACTGGCCTTCACCAACTGATGAGTCCAGCATTCATGCCTCCAGTCCTCCGCTCCATCAATTTCTTGGGGGGCTCGGGCTGGGCACTGCACAGCGAAATACCGAAGCGCCGCTGTCATACCTAGATTTACACGACATGTAACCGGTCTAGGTGCATTCCCGCGTGCCCTGTAGCACATAGCTGCGCGAGGCACGCACGGGAGCACACCACCGATAAATACTGCCCGTGCAGCAGCTTGCACAACTTCAGCACAGCCTTCAATCAGAGCGGCGGACTCCAACACATGGTGAGTTACTCAACAGCGCGGTCGTAGCACGCAGCTGCGCTGAAACCGATCCTGAAATGACACTGCTGTGTCGCACACCACACCCACATACATGGACAAACAGTTGTCACAGTGGGAGCAAGCGCTGATCCCATAACTGTCTCTCTTGGCTCGAGAACCTCTCCGAATCCCTTGCTGCAAATACGGCCCTGCTTAATCTGCATTTAACATGCGGCTCGCCAACCCCACGTTGCCATGGCCCGCAGTGCACTCAGCGCTCTCGAGACGCTCACAAGTCCCTCTCATACGATACCGGCATAAGCTGCATTGGACGCGAGACACCTGCACCACACGACAAACCCGCTCACACAATGCATAATATACCTGTGGCTGCGCACAAACACTCGCGTACCCCACTAACAACACCCTGCTCTTCTCCTAAACTACACATCACAACTGGTGAACCTGCACACTAACCGCATCGCACAGACCGGTGACCCGCCCCTGCACCTGCCGCACCAGTATCACCGCAATAGCTGGCAGGCACGCGCCCCAGCCCTCCCGCCTGTGCAGGGTTGCGAATGCTCCATACTCGACATTGCCATCGCCTCGGGAGAGGCTGCGCAAGCACAGCATTTGGCCTTCCTCAGTCCCCACGCAGTTGGCCCTTGCTCTACCCTCGGTCACCCACACAGTGCAGGCACTGCCTCCGGTCAAACTGGCCTCACAGCCGGGTGGTCCATGCTCCACACCCTGTTGCCGGTGCCACCCAAACGGCGCAAGCGCCACTCCGGCCCTCCTGACCCCACGTGCACGTCACCCATGCTGCACAAGCGGTGGCCGGTGCTACCCAGACGGCGCAGGGATTGGCTCTGGCCCTGCAGCCGGGTGGTCCATGCTCCACACGCGGCCCAGCACCTGAAACGGCCCGCCCGTGCCCCGCCGCTGCTTTGCCGCCCGCATCTTGCAGCTGCTGAAGTCCGGCCGCGGGGGGTCGTCGGGCACCCCTGCGCCCATCAGGCGCACCAGCGACACACTGTCCAGGAACTGCATGGCGGGAGCAGCGGCAACCGAGTTGGTCGCAGCAGAAGGAGGGGCGGTGGACACCACTGCAGCAGCTGGTGCAGCCGGCTGGAGGACCTCTGTTGGTCCCTGCACCTGGGGGCTGCGTGCTGAGCTTGCGCTTCCAGCGGGCAAGATATTGTTTGTGGCCGCGGACGCCGAGGGGGAGGTGCCGTACGGCAGGACCGGAGCGGCGGGCGCATAGGCGGGGTTTGTCCACCGCGTGCCGGCGGCCGACGGGACCGCTGGTGGTGGAACGCCTGTTGCGGCCGTGGGCGCATCCGTGGCCGAGGCTGCAGCGGCCGGTGCAGAAGGGGGCGGCCGGGGCCTTGGACTGAGGACCACGGCAGGCACTGGCTGCTGCTGCTGCTGGTTTGCGGCCTGGAACACGGCCGCCGCCTCGGCTTCCAACAGGGCCCACTCCTCCGCTGCAGCTGGACTCGACGCCAAGTCTGAAACCTGGCGGCTGCTCTCGCTGCCACTGGCCCCCCACACGTCAGCCGCATCCACACTTCCAGCCGTCGCCGCCGCCACCAGCACCGGCGCCGCCGCCGGCCGCCTGGGCCGCTGCTGCAGCACCACGTCGCTCGGCCCCGTCCCGCCCAACTGCACGCCGCTGCCCCCGCTGCCGCCGCCCCCGCTCCCTCCGCCGCTCCCGGTATCATCACCCGGCCCCCGCTCCCCCGCTCTCCCGGACCCGTCCCCGTTCCGCACTCTGAGGTTATAACGAGCGGTCGCGATGGCCAGCAGCTCCTCCTCATCCTCAAGCTCTTCCTCTTCGTCTGCGACGGAGCCTAACCCTGCAGCCCCACGCAGGTCAGTCCTGCTGCCGCCATTGCTGGACACGGAGGCCGCCAGCGCCGATGCCCCGGTCGTGACGGCCGCTGCAGCTGCAGGCACGGACGCCAGCTGCACCTCCGCCAAGGGCTGGGACGGCACCGCCGCCACACCCGACACCGGCCCGAACACCCCAGTCAGCTCCAGCCCGTCAATCTCGCCCACGCCATTGCCTTTGCCCACGCCCACGCCCGCGCCCGCCAACCCTCCTACCGACGACGCCAGCTCCGTGGGAATGGCTATCGTCCCGCTGCCAGTCCCAACAGCCGCCCCGTCGGGCTCCTGCTGCAGCCGCTGCCCCTCGTCCTCCGCTGCCGCCAGGACCGCCCCTGACCTTACCGCCGCCTCCACCACGCCCTCCTCCTGCTGCTGCTGCTGCTGCGGTGCGGCCTGCCGCCCCTCCTGCTCCACGAGCTCCTCCTCGCTGCTCTCCTCCGCGTTCAGAGCCTCGCCCGCTGCCGCCGCCGCCGTCGCCGCCGCCGCTGCCGCCGCCGCTGTCGACGACCGCATGGCGTCCTCCGCCGCGCAGATCTGGATGATCTCGTCCACCCACGAGCTGTGCGGCGTGAGCGCGGGCAGGCACTCGAACACTGCGCCCAGCTGCGCGGAGCCGAAGGCGTCCAGGCGGCTGTAGGCGGCCATGATGGCGGCGTACAGCCAAGAGACCTGGAGGGGTTGTGGACAGGGGGCCAGGACAGGAAGGTGATAAGGCTACACGGCGCGCTACTGCGTTCTGGGGTCAGGGGTAAGAAACGGCACGCAGCTGTGAGCGGCCATGGTTGCGCCGCGAAGTCGGCACACCTGCGCGATGGCCAGCAGGTGGCAGGGCGCCTCACAACAAGGTCTCCGCAGCTAGGATCAATGCCGAATCCGTAGCGCCGTGGTCTGGTCGCGTGTTACACCCCTGGGAGGTGCAGCATACCGGCAATAGCTAACAAACCACGCCTGTCGGTCCCACACCCGCGCACCTGCGGCTGGTAGCCCAGCTTGACCAGCGCCTTGAGCAGCGCGCACAGCTCGTCCACGGAGCAGCCCGTCAGCCGCGCGTTCGAGTGCTGCTCGAACGCCGCCATCCACTCCGCCTTGGGCGCGTACCCCATGTCCACCAGCGCGCACACCGCCTGCGCCTGCTGCCCCCCGCTCATCAGCGCCAGCTTGACCCCCAGCTGCCGCCCAAACTCGTCCAGCCACAGCCGCTGCGGCACCCTCCCCAGCGTCGACAGCGCACCCGCCGCGGTGCAGAATTGCTGCGGCGTGAGGAAGGCCAGGCGTTGGAAGGAGGCGTTGAAGTATTGCTGCAGCCACGGCTCCGGGGGGCGGTAGCGCAGCTTGGCGAGGGAGGCCACCAGGTCTGTGAGCTCGGCGGCGGAGGCGTCCGTGAGGCTGCGGCGGGTGCCCAGCAGCACGGCGTTGAGCCAGTCGCCCGAGGGGCGGCAGTTGAGCTTGGCCAGCGAGGACAGCATGCCCGAGGCCTACACGACGGGGCGGGGGCGGGAGGGTTTGCGGTGAGCGATGTATCTGAGAGTGCGCCGTGGGTGGTGTGGCGTGCACGTGCCCAATCCCATGACGCCCCCAGGGGAGGAAGGTAAGAGAGGGCATGCGGGCTGTGAGATTGGCGGCGGGGTGCCCGGTGAAGGTTGAATATCGGGCAAACTGTGACACAACAGGGTGGGGACATTACACCGGAAGGGCGGTACCCTCCACCAAACCAGAACCACTGGTCCGACAGCCTGCCCTCCCACTCACCTGTGGCCCCGTCAGCCCGCCAGCCGTGCCCACAAGCTCCGCGGCCCTGCCGTAGAACTCCTCCAGCCACACCTCCTCAGGCCGGCAGCCCAGCGCCGCCAGCGCCCCTACCGTCGCCACCAGGTCCTCCGGCGAGTACCGGGGCAGCAGCTGCCGTACCGCCGCGAGGTACTCCCTGACCCATGGGTCATCGGGCAGGTGCCGCATGGAGGACAAGGACACGATCAAGGCCCGCAGCTGGCCCCCCGTGTACTGCGCAAGGTGCGGCTGGGCTGTCGCACAGGCAGCTGCTAGGAAGGTGGAGTTGGGGCGGCAGGAGGTGGTGGAGAGGGCCCAGAGCAGCGAGGGGAGGTGGCCGGAGGTGGAGGCGTAGGAGGACAGGTGCGGCTGCACCGCATCGAGGAAGGTGGCCAGCCACGCGTCCGAGGGCCGGTGGCCCAGGGAGGCGAACGAGGTGATGACAGCGAGCAGCTCCTTGGCGCTCATGGCAGCCGTGCTGGGCTCGTCGGCCGCTTGCCCTTTGGCCCCGCTGCTGCTGCTGCTTTCGCTGGCCGCTGCAGCAGCAGCCCGGCCGTTCTCAGGCGCGAGCTCTGGCTGCTGCTGCTGCAGCTGCTCCTGCGGCTGCCGCAAGAGATCCATAGATCTCTGCTCCAGCTGTGCAAGCAGCTGCGGGTCGCTGTAGCTCAGCCGGGAGAGGCCCGACAGTGCGGTGGCTATCCCCCTGCTGTCCAGCTGCTGGTGTCCCTGCGACAGCACAGCGGACAGGCCGGCAGCCACCATGGCTAGCTGCTTCCGGCCCGCTGCGGCGTCGCTGGGCCCGTGGAAGCTGCGCCCCCGGGTGCCTCTGCGCCCCCCTCTGTGGTGTGTCCGGTGGGGCGTGAACGGCTGGACCTGGGGAGCCCGGGAGGACGAAGGTGTGCTGCGGGTTCCAGAGCTGGAGGCCTGAGAGTTGCTTCTGAGTCTGTCTGCAGCTGGGCTGTAGGAAGTAGCTGGCTTTTGTGCACCTGAGGAGGGGGGCTGGCGCTGGGCCAGAGGCAAGGACGGCCCTGGGTCCTCGTCGGAACCGCTCATGCCGACGAGCTGGTGCAGCGCCGCGCATGCGTGTATGTGGTTGAACTCCGGGCCATGCCTTCGGCAGAGCGCTAGCAGCTGGGATGTTGTTGCGCAAGCGCGGATGGCAGCGGTCAGCTGCTCGGGCGCGAGGGAGCGCGACGGGCAAGGAGAAGGCTGCAGGTAGAAGTCAACATGCGTAATATCAGTGATTGCATGCAAACGACTTGCACTAGCTTCACGTGCAAATACAAGGCTCAAGAGACGACATACCCACCAACGCGGAGGCACCCACCTGCTGTCGGGGGTCCCGCTCCGACACCCCGTCCAGGGGTGAGCGGCTATGTGAATGCACATGACACGCCTCGCGGTGACCAGAGCGGTCAGTAGCTGTAGGCGTAGGCTGAAGGGGCCGGGTCCGACAGCATCGACCCGCTCCAGCTGTGCGTGGCTGCAAGATGAAGCATGTGCAATTGTGTGCATCGTGGCAATTGAAGTTTCAGCAACAGTTAGACAAGGAGCCAGACGGTCTATTCCCAGCGGCTGTTGATGCTTCGCCTGCGGCCTTGCTCTCAAGAGCCCTGAAACTGCCTGCGCTTGACTCACCCCCAGAGGCTTATTGCTGGACGCTGACAACATAGCGCCCACGGCTCTCCCCGATCCTCATCGACGCCTCAGAGCCGGGCCACCCAGCAGCAAGCGCTAGGCATCAAGGCGACCGGATCCGCAAGAGTTGCAAGCAGCTATATGCAGATAATTTTAGACTATATGTCCAGCTTCGCTTACTTGCTGCTGGATGTAAGTACTCTACCACGACCAAGGCTACGCCTACGTTGTAAGTATAATGTAAACGCAAGGAATTGTTCGTATGTCTACCAGACAGGAGCAAGGTTACTGTCGTCGATAGTCACCTGATTCTTGCCGCTCAAAGATCAGACTGGCGACTACGGCCAAAGTGACGGAGCCGCGCGGCCATCCGTGGCTGCACATAGCGATTTGGATATAAATTAACTTGTGACTCTCCCGCCTAGCCCATTGAAATGCAGGCGCGGTGCTGGCTGCGTGGTGCTGTACTAGTTTAGAGAGCGCGCAACGTGTCGCCACGTCAAGTCCCACCTGCACCGTGCTCCGTGCAGCATGAAACAAGCCATCCCACGACCCCACTCCCAATGGCTGCAGAGGCGGTGTGTCGCTGTACATTGGAGGCAGCACCTCTCACACTAGAAGTTTACATACCGTGTATGCGCTGGGTGTTACATAGACAGGTGCAGGCGGCAGCTGGCGACCTTGGTCTACCTGCTTACCAGCAAGTGTTTCCGAACGTCAACAGCACCGACGCGCAGCAACGGATGCAGTGAGCGCATTGCAAAGAGACTCCAGTAGTCCAGCACCCTCACGTATCAAACCGTCCTCCTTTACCGTCTGCCGGTGCAGGGAGGTTGTACATGTACGCCGTACTACAGCCAACCAGCTATCTGAACGTCTGCGGCCTGTCTCCGGGCCAAACCCCCTGTTATCGTACTCCATCCACTTCCCTGTCCACGGCAACGGCACTTGGCCGACAAACACACACCCAGGTCAACCTCAACCAGGCAGCGCACTCCTGGACGACACGCACCCGACCTCGCAGCCGGCCTGGCCATCCGCGGAACCCAGCCGCCCACAAACCACTTCCCCAAACTTCAAGTGGACAGCACACGCACCAGCCCGCCCTCGCCCCTACCGCTTCGCTGCGCCCGCTTTCTTGTCCCCTCCCGCGCCCGCCTTGGCGGCCGCAGCCCCTCCCCGGCCCACGGCGCTCTTCGCCGCCTTGGCCCGCGCCCGCCACTTCTTGGCCTGCACGAACGCCTCGATGGGCTGCCCGCCCGCGCGCGTCAGGATGAACTTATTGGTGGACTTGTTGCGCCGGCGGGTGCGCTTGCCCTGCGCGTGGACACAGGGACCAACACACAGTATGAGCGTGTGGGACTCGTAGCCAAGTGCGCCAGCCGGGCTGGCCATGAGCTGCCCATAGGGACGTGTGCGACAGTCCCGCAGAGTAGCAGCCGTACAACAAAGCTTTTCCGACACGTCCCATGCCGCAACCATCTGGGTCAGGATCCTACTCGTCGCCGAAACCAGGGTACGGGCCACACCTCGGGGCAATGCCCCGTTCCTCATGGCGCACCACAATCCTCCCAACGCCCTCGTCACAATCACCTCTCTCCCGGATCCCTGCTCCAAACCGCGTGTCCCTCCTCCCTTTCCGCTTCCCCTCACTCCGCCCCTCTGCGCGTACCCCCAACCTCCGCCTTCACGTGCAGGCACCAGCATGTCCGTGGTTCCCTGACGTCTTACACGGCCTCCTCGCGCTTTACGCGTACCCCAACCTTCACAGCATGCCGCAGCTCCTGGCCACGCGCCTATCCCACGGCGTCCCTCGACCTCCACTACCCAACGGCGTCCCTCAACCTCCACAACCCACACGTCCCCGTCTTGCCCCCGGCCTTGCCAGCGCACCTTGGTGTACACACCCCACGGCGTGCACGAGGGCCTGCCCCCGTTGCCCCTGCCTCCGTGCGGGTGGTCCACGGGGTTCATGGCGATGCCGCGCACCGAGGGCCGCCAGCCGCGCCGCCGCCGCTCGCCCGCCTTGCCCAGGTTGATCAGCCGCTGCAGGTGGTTGCTCACCTGGTGCGGGCAAGGGGGATAGGAAGGAAGAAACGATTTGGGGCTACGAGATCGGGTACGTGCTTGTAACACCCGAGTGGGCAGTGCAAACAGGAGGCGGTGTTGGGGACCAGCTCAGCACGTCAGCAGGATTGGCAGAGGCAGTATGGCGCAGCCCGGACGGAGGCGCGCTGCTAACCTTGACATGGCGGATCGGGCATGATTACCTCAATAAGGTATATAAAGGCAGCTACACGGACGCGCCCACCTGTCCGACCGTGGCGCGGCAGTCCAGGTTGATGAGGCGCGTCTCACCTGCAAGCCAACAAGCCACAAGACACAGCAGCATGTGTTGGCACGTCCGCAACGCAGACGCTACATCCCGCACCAGCAGCGGCACCGCCCAACCATTATGCACTGCGATCCTCATGTGCATCTCAACCAGCGGCACACTCCGTGCACACCGTCCACCCACCGGACGGCAGCTGCACGGTGGCGAACTGCTCCTGCTTGTATTTGCTGCATCCATCCCTCACCATCACGCTGCCGCATCAACCCACCCACGCACCCACCGGACGGCAGCTGCACGGTCGCAAACTGCTCCTGCTTGGACTGAATGATGGCGCACGTGTTGGCTGAGCGCGCCAGCACGCCGCCCTTGCCCGGCTGCAGCTCGATGCAGTGCAGCGGCATGCCCACGGGCACCTCCCGCAGCGGCAGCCAGTTGCCGGGCCGCACGGGGGCGCCGGGGCCGGCCAACAGGATGTCCCCCGCCTTGACCTCCGCGGGGGCGAGGTGGTAGCGGTAGAAGGGCAGCTGGCCCTCTGCGGCAAGTGGCGATACGGTGAGGCGGTGCAGGATACGAGTCAGGGGAGGGCACGGTCGCATAGCTACTGGGTGGATTGCGGTTATGACCTCTGCGGTGGCCAGGTGGCAGCTGTACCAGGGCAGCTGGCCCTCTGCAGCCAGCAAGCAACACGGGAACACGCGGCCAGGAAGACCCGCGAAACACGGGGTAGAAGCACTTCGTCGCAAAGCACGCAGCCCACGCCCTTCCTCAAACTCACCAGGCGCGTACCGCACGAGGGCCAGGAAGCCCGAGCGCCCCGGGTCAGCCTCCACACGTGCCACCCTGCCCGGCAGGCCGTCCAGGCCCTTGCGCGCCCAGTCCACCTCTCGGACCACCTTGGGGTCTCCCCCACCCCGGTGTCGGCACGTGATGCGGCCGGTGGCATTGCGCCCGCCGCTCTTGTGGATGGGGGCGCTCAGCCCTGGGTGCGGCTCGCCTGCGGTACGTGTTGCAAGGTGTCAGGAATGTTCTCTGTTGTTCTTGTGACCGATGGTCAGGAGCTGGACAGGGTAACAGCAGATGGCTGCGAAAGGGGCAGCTACTGCCACATAGCCTGGCGAAGAGGGCGCAGCGTCGGTGGTACAGTCGCTGGTGCATGGCTTAACATAATGCGTTCTTCCCACCTGTGTACACCCCCAGGGCCTCATAGTCCAGCGTGATCTTGTGGCGCAGGCCCGGGGTGCGGGGCTTCCAGAAGATGAGGCCTGGGGGGTAGCACGGAGGGGAGGACAGGTAAGGGATCAGGCAGGAGGACGGGCGAGGCACGCAGGAGAGGGGGCAGCGGGCAGCGGAGGACTAACGGGTTAGGTTGCGAGGCAGACGCGTGAAAGAGCTGGCAGTGACACAGGCTTCAGAGCCTGATAGCGTAGCCATGAGTATGAGCATGCATAAGGGGCCGTTGTTCGGTGCACAGCGGTGCAGAGCTACAGACACCGAGAGCGGATTCAGGAGTGACAACGCCTTACCCGGCATCAGCGCGTCCTGCTTGAACTTGTAGGTATACTTGGTGCGAACCTGCTGCAGCAGACTGGCTTCTGCGGCTCAGCAGCCATGGGGAAGTGGCACCCATGCAGCGCCATGTCAGGTGCAACGGTGTGTGGAAAGCAATTTCGCCAATGAAGACCGTAGGACGCGGTACGTACTGCAGCAGGCCTTCGGCTTTGCAACGTCGCAAGGTTGTTAGAGCAACTCAAGGACCAGCCGCAGGTTGGTTGTAGCTACAGGGTGCACCCCAATTGCTGCACTGCTGATGTGATGTTGCAAAACCTGGCTGGTGCAGCAGAGGTCACCGACCTGGACCCTGCCACTGGGGTGCAGGGGTGGCAACGCAGGGCAAGACACGGCTTGGCGTGCTAAGTCATGCTCCATCCATTACCCACCATGCTGCAGCCCCTCGTGACCAATCCTAAGTAATGGGCCGACCGTGCCGGGTATCGCAAGCTCCTGCACACCGGCATCGTTCCATCAGCACTGCTGTACGCCTTGTCAGGGTGACTTGAGAGGCACAAGGGCCCGCTGGAGGTATATATCATGCACACCTGTGATGTGCTGGCTGTACCCTTCGCCAAGAAGCGGCCACAGGACAGGGCCACGCGGCGGAGCATGGTCGTCCGTTTCAGCCCAGCCGCGCCAGTCACGACTGGCCGGCTGGGAGAATCAAGTAGGCCGTGTCAGTCAACTCAAGTGCAAAGTCCGTACCGACTCTGTTGTGGGCAGGGATCGGGCAGCCTGATCGTCGGTACTGCGCTGTGTGTTGAGGAACGTGGACACAACCTACACATAAACAAAGTTAAAGGTTGAAGCATAACACTATGTGGTCGCCAAGCCACGGCGCACGCAAGAGAATGACCTGTTGAACCAACGGCCTTAACCGGTTCCTGTGAAAACCCTGGGCTGCTCTCCTAGCAGTCACATAGAAGTCGTAGCATTGCATCTCAGCCAGTTTAAAATCCAGCGCAGTTGGGTGGAGCTGCGTCGCCCCTTGGGGCTACGCGATACGCGCCAGTCCAGCCATAAGCGCCAGCCCAGCCATAAGCACATTGCTAGCTTGTAGCTAATCCACTCTCCTTAGAATGACTGGCAAAGAGAAGAATGCATACGAAATCCTGGAGCTACAGCCAGGCCCGGAGCTGGATGAGGCCACTATCAAAAAGGTGGGACCTGAAGCGCTGAGTGCAGGCTGGGTTGGTCTGCCATGCCACACATTCAAGTCGGCGTAGGGAGGCGGGCTCGGCTAGGTCAGAGAGAGCCGACGGGGACAGCCGATGTGGGGTACAAACCCCCCTCCCCTGCACACCCACTTTGCTGCTCCGCGGTTACCCCCGCACCCCCACCCCACACCCCGAAGCCGGGGTCTTCTTCCCTCCAAGCACCGCTACGCTGACCACACCCGCATTTACCCTCACCAAAGCTGCTTTCGTCACAATTGTCGGCTTGGTGTTCCACGCAACGCAGGCTTACCGTCGGCTGGCTATCATAAAGCATCCCGACAAAAACAGGGACAACCCCAAAGCAGGTACGTCCGAGTGTCTCGCTAGAGGTGCATGTGGTGGGATAGAGGTGCATGTGGTGGGCGTGCCTCTTCGCTGCGGCGATGCAGGCTAAGACCGATCCATCTATCCCAGGCGACCTATTGTAGCATGGGTTGCTAGGGACTACCGTGTGGGGTTAGCAGGGCTGTGGGTTGCTGGCTGTGGGCTGGCGCACGCCAGCTGGCCAGGGAGTGCCACCGCCCAACAGGCGCAGCGGTGCACACCCAAAGACACCTTTTGCCCCAACGGCCGTGGCACCAAGTGTATATTTGCAACCCACAGCTTGCACTGCTGCCATCATGTCAACGGCATAAGGGGCGGGTGGCCGACTAGCCTGCCCTCTTTACGGTGTTGGATTGCGGGCCTGCCGCTGCAAACCGTACGCGGAACGTTTGTGCAATACCATGGTTTACCCCTGATACCTTCCCCTCCCCCAGCCGAGGAATTCAATGAGCTGGAGCAGGCGTACCGGCTGCTGCTGGACAAGGGGGCCAGGGGGGCGCTAGACGACCTCATCAAGTGAGGCTCAGTTTTAGGAGCAAGCCGGGCGAGTTGGCTGTGGTGTGGTGCCAGGCTGGAAGAGTAGAATGTTGGCAACGCCGGCGTTTGACAGACGGGACGGGGACGGGAGGGGTAGTGGTTGCGCTCTGGAAACGTTGGCGTCGACCTGTTGTGGCAGTTGGCCCATGGGCAAGGGCGCTGGCAGGGCGCCAGACGACCTGCTTACATGATGAGAGCGGAGCAGGAGAGCTGGCGTCAGGGGCAGCCGAACTGAGCAGGGACCCGTGGCCATGTAGCAAGGGTGTACGCAGAGTAAAGGGGGCAGCTTTCTAGGCTATTCGGGGCCGTAGGGAAAGTGAGCGCCTTGGGCATGGCAGGCCTTGGGGTTCCCGAACGTTCATCACTGCTTCAGCTGCCTATTTCGACGCCTTGTCCTGTACTTTCACGCTTCTCGCGATACCCCTCGCAGGGCCCAGGCCCAGCGCGCCCAGCGCGAGTCTCAGGTCAGCGACAAGCGGCGGAAGCTCAAGGAGGACCTGGACAGGAGGGAGCGGCAGGTGGGCACAGGGGTTGACAGGCGCAAACGTGGGACTGTGATGGGCGGGTGTGGGTGTCGGGGGCGGAAACCAGGTGGCTGGGCACCTACTCCAATGCAGCTGCATTGCCCTGCTGCATTGCCCTGACCTAAGGGAAGTGGGTAGAGATTCCAGGGGCTTCCCTGGGCTTCATGGTCTGGGATAGGAGCGGCAGCATTGCATCTGAGTGGCCCGACACGGCGCAGGCTTGCAGTACTGTAATGACCCCAGTGCCGCATGCAGCCTTCGCAAAGCGCTCCCACACGCCCTGCGCTGCCGCCCGTTGCACTCCCTTCCCACCATGCTGCTCCGTCGCCGCAGGTTGCGAGCGAACGGAGCGAAGAGGAGATGGCGCGGCAGCGACTCAAGGTGGGGATGGGCTGGCGTTGGGGGCTTTGCGGGGAGGTGGAGGTGGAACAGTTGCGGCGTATACCCTGATCTGTCATTGTCCACCTTTGCCTAATGCGACCACCCTCCAACCCCCCTTCGTACCCTCCAGATGGAGTTGGAACGGCTACGTCGGAAAGCGGAGGAGGAGCAGCTACGGCAGCGGCAGCAGGCGGCGGAGCTGGCGGCGGCGATAGCGGAGCAGCGCAGGGCGGCGGCAGGGGCAGTGGCGGCAGGGCCGGGTGCTAGCTACGATGGCGATGCTGGCGGGGCGGGGATAGGGGCGGGGGCGGACGCGGGGAGCTCACCTGCGGTACAAGCGCAGCTGCGGCGAACGCTCAAGGTGAGGCCAGAGGTTCAGGTTGTAGCGCGTGGGCTCGGGCTGGTGGCACGAGAAAATGCGTTGTGTTCTGTGCGTTGTGAGGCCCGTGTATACTGGGCAGTCTTAACGAAAGCCGGGGCATGGTTTTGTGGTTTACTGGGGAGGTGAGTGTTCTTTGGGTTGGGCGGCACCCGGAAAACAACGGAGGTCGGCCTTGCTAAACGGAAGGGCGAGCTGAAGGGCCAGCTGAATGGCCCCAAAAGGGCCAAGCTAGATACGGGTGCTTGCCTCCTACGCCCCATAGCTGCATTGGTCTCTCTACCCGTCGCAGCTGCTGCTGCGTTGCGGATGCCATGGGCCCCCACGTCAGCATTGCTGCCACTGCCACTGTACACCGCTGTGCGCGTTTTGATTGGTTTGAAAATGCTGCCCCTCACCGCATGCGGAAGCCCCTAGGAGCGAGAACTCAACTTACATTTGAATGCCGTATCCCTGCACCCAACCCTCTTCTGCACCTGCAGGTGTCGTGGGACCCCACCTGCCGGGAGTACTCAAGCGAGGAGCTGCGGGCCATCTTCGGGGCCTTCGAGGGAGGGGTGCAGGTGGGGTGGGGTGCTGATACAGCTTTACCGTGGGGTTGCACACGCACAAGGGGCCGTGCGGGTGGGGTGCTAATGCCGCGGTCTCGAACGTGGGTTGGGAGGGGCCGGATGCACGCATGCGGTGTATGGAAGGGAGGCTGGCGCCGGCTGGCGGCGGGGCGAGGGCTTGTGACAGCAAGGTCCGCCCTTCAACTGCGCGACATACCAGCAAGGCACAGGATACGGTTTAGTAAATTGTGCCGGCAGAAGCTATAGGCTCGGCGCGCCGAGCAAGCCCATGGCCGGGTCTGCCGTAAGAAAGGAGACTGGGCGGGCTGCACGGTATTTCCGAAGGCTCCGGGGCATCATTGTGTCAATAGGTCCTCACCCGTAGGCCTCATCACAGAGCTGAGCACGTTCCCACGTCCCCATGCCCATCCAAACTCATGCCCCTCCGTCTCCGCCCGACCCCTCCTTGCAGGACGTGGTGCGCGACCCCAAGAAGAAGCTCACCCTTCAGCTTTATCGAACCTTTTATTCATTCATTGACGTATCCATTTTTTCTTCCTACCTTGGACCCGCCTTATTGCATGCAGGGACGTGGTGCTGCGCGACCGCAAGAAGCAGCGCAAGGCTGTGGCCCGTATCCTGAGCTCATACCCCTTCTCCTCACGTCGTGTCCGTAGCCGCCCTTCTCCTCACATCTTGTCCACATCTTACCCACCCTTGCAGGACGTGGTGCTGCGCGACCGCAAGAAGAAGCGCAAGGCTGTGGCGCTGGTGGTCATGGCCTCGGAGGAGGGGCTGCGGCGGGCGGCGGGCAGCGTGTGCGGCGACCCCAGCGAGCCGCTGCTGGTGGTGCCGCTGGTGGGCTCGGTGGCGGAGGGCTTAGACACACTGGACGGAGACGGGGAGCTTGGGACGGTTGGTGGCGGGGGCGGGCAGCCTGCGGGGCCCGCTGGAGGTGGTGTGGGTGGTGGGAGTACGGCAGGGGCGGGAGGGGCAGGAGGAGCGGGGTTGTTACAGCGCAACGTGCGGCTGCCGGATGTGGCGGCGGGGGGCAAGCCGCTGTTTGCGGTGGGGGCGGGGGTAGCGGGAGCCGGGGCGCCGGCGGGTCAAGGGAAGCCTGCGTTCCCGGTGTTTTGGGGGGGGGGGGGGGCCCAGGGGCTGTTTCCGTCTGCGGCGGGGAGGCCCGCTTTTCTTGTGGGGACAGGGGGGTCAGGGGTGTCTGGGGCAGGGCTGGGAGGTGCTGAGCTGTTCCCGAGTTGGAGAGCGGCGGCTGTGGGGGCGGGGGGACACGGGGCGAGTGGAAATAGCGGTGGAGCCGGCGGGGCAGGTGGCGGTGGAGGCAGCAGCTTCGAGGATCAGGTGTTGGAGAGGATGCGGAAAGCGGCGGCGGCTAGGCAGGCAGCTGCGGCATCGGCAGCAGGGCAGGACGGGAAGGACGGGGCTTGACGGCTGGCGCGCTTGTTCGGTACCATTGGGATGTGGGGTCTGGGGCAGCTTGGGCGTAGGCGTACAAGTGATCTGCGTACGGTAGGCTGCACCGGTAACCCGGCGTTGCACCCGTCAAGTAGCACCATGGGGGCGGGGCGGGGGTGGGGTAACAGCTGCAACTGGCTGGTGTCATGCCTGCATACGTGTGCGTGCGTGTCTTGCGCTGGGGCTTAGAGCGGACTAAGTGGGCGCCCTTGAGCCAGTGAACAGTGGCACTGTGGCAGCGACCCGTATGGCTACCAGCGCGTTTGGCATGTGAAGATGTGATGGACCAGCATCGCACACTGTTGCGAGGCACGAAACCAGATGTAACCTACTCACATTTGCCAAGGGGCTATGGTCAATAACGCAAAAGTTGAACCACGTTATAGATCATGCCTTACTAGGAGCCAATGCTCTCGGGCGGATGCACGGGACGAGCCTTGCCCGACCATGCAGCTGTCGGGGAGAGGCGATGTGGACGACAGCAGGGAAACAGGACGACAGCAGGGAAGATCAGGGGAGGCCCCTTGTAAAAGATAGCGCACTGAAGTACAGGGGGCGACGGGAGAGCTGGAAGGCCAAGACGGCGCAATTCACAAAACTAAATAGCCGACTGCACGCCGGAGAGCACGTGTACTTGTGCATTGTACTGCAGATACTCTGAGATACTCGTCGCAGGCCAGACGCGTATTAGTAAGAAGCAGCCACAGCAAGTACTACCAGCCATAGATGCATCCATAAAGGATAGTATAAGTTCCTGTATTAAATGAAGAGCAGATCATTGCGAGTGCCCTGTCATGTAGTTCGCGATGCACACCTGTGTCAGGGGTAGGAATTGGTCCCGGATGGGCGCGAGACACCATTCGACGCGCAGAAGCCATAGTTTTGTAATTATCTTACAAAGCGGTCGTAACTACTGCACGAAACACTCAACGCTACACAGCGTGGCCACGATAAACGCCCTGGAGGCCAGCTTTTGTGCACAGTAAGCGTCGGCTTGGTCATCCTTACTGCCCGAACATGAACGTAAACGCATCCGACCAATGATATATTCTCATCTGCGCTAGCGTGGCATGGTAGAGAGCAAAGCGGAGCACATGTGCTCGACAGTATCCTGTCCGGCGAAACGCTGGACTGCGCGGGCAAGACTTCTGGTCATCCTAATGGTCTTGAACACCGTAGCATCACAGCCTACGGAACAATGCGGCGCTGCTATCCTGGACATGCTTATGTAAGGGTGTGAGAGCGCCTGACGAGCAATTCAGGTACCTATGTTACCCCATACATTTTTCCTTAAGAAGGTTTGCTTAAACTGTATGCAGGATTACGCCGGCAAAGGGCATACCCGACGCGCTAGGCCAGATTTTGGAGAGCGACAGCCGCTGCACCTTGTGCCTGAACGGCTCAGCGCCAACTGGTGTCGAAGGAATTCCTCCAAGGGCGTCCGGGCAGGCAGTGAGTCTCAAACAGTCACACCGTACCTTTCGGGATTGAAAAACTCTCCTGCTTCACACTTTCCCGGCCCCCCCGGCGATGCTGCCACGTTAAGCCCGCCACGTGTACCGGAACCTGCACTGGTACCGGTGCTGCCGCACGCTGCCCCACGCTTTTGATTCCTCTGCAGCCTGCCATATATGTCTGAATACCCCTTGTATCACAGCTAAGCTGACTTTCAGTTGCTTACACTCGACCGTGAGTACGCTCAAACCGTTGCAATTCCGGCACGCAGAACTTTACGTGGATGCCGTTCCCTTCCTGGGGAACTAGCCTGGTGTTCACGTCAGTCGCGGCCCTCGCCCGCACGGAGCCGTTCGCTACAGTTGTAGCAGAGCTGAGCGGTGGCGTGCAACTCCTGCCAGACATTGATGCCATCAGCAGCGCAGAGCAGCTCAGCGCAATCAATGGGAAAATAGGAACAGGTGAGCGTCCGGAGGGCCCGCACCGGTCGTCGTAGCCCTTACAGTCTTGGCCGGGCCGCTCCCAAGCCGAACGGTGCCATGCATGCAGCCTGTAACCCGTGCGCCGTTCCACTTGCTCCGCTATGCGGGCAGCGTGCTTGTACACGGCTGTAGACCCGTAGCAGCATTAGCTAACCCTGCCTTGCTCCTGCTACCTGCTGCCTCGCAGTCGGCCCCACCTACAGCATATACGGCATGGACTACAGCGGCAAGCGCCTGGAAGGCACCAACCTGCAAAAACCGCAATTCGACATTCCCGAGAATGCCCAGTTATTCGAGTACAACGTCTCCGCCTTCCGTGGTGTCGTACACCCACGTACGTACCTGCTCACCTTCTTCCGGGCCGACGTGCTGGCCCGATTCCGCATTCCGGTTCCCACGGACTGGGAGGGCCTCCTGGCGCTGCTGCAGCTGCACCGGCAGGCGGTGGGCAACCTCGGTGGCCCGGCAGCGGCCAAGGCCATGGGCATCCCGGAGCACGGGCTGTGCCTCACCGTACAGCCCACGTGCGGGCGGCTGGGGGACGTCCTAACCGCCATGGCCGCAACTGTCGTGCAGACCCGTGGGACGGCCCAGGGCTACGTGTACGACCTACAGCAGCCTTTCCCAGCTGCCGTGCCGCTGACCAACAGCAGCGGTTGGATGCATGCTGCTACATTACTGGCACAGCTGCTGGAGTACAACGCCCCCGATCCAAGCGCCCAGAACGGCCCTTCTGTGCTGCAGTCGGGTGACCTACTTCCAGTCGCAGCGACCAAGTGCCCGCCGGTCTCTCCGGCCTTCCTTGAGGGCAAGTGCCTATTTACGTTTGAGTGGGACACAGTTTTACCGCTACTCAGCAAGAGCTCGACCCTACGACTGGACGGCGTCTTGGGCATTGCGCCTTTACCGGGCAGCCGTACGGTGGTGGACCCGTCAACGGGGCAGCTGCGGGAGTGCACCGCAGAGCTGTGCTCTACCAGCCTTACCCACGACCTGCTGTACATGCCCAGCCTCTACACCAACATCAGCAGCGGCAGTGGCGCAAATGGATCTAGCACTGCGAGCAGCAGTAGCAACGGGGCTCCTAATGCCGGTCCTGGTGCTACAGCCAAGACGTCGCCGTACATCTGCAACCGGGCGCCATACTCTGCCCTCCTTGACCTCCGCGCAGAGGTCAACCAAGAGCAGCCGGGACCCCACGTCATGGACTTCTGGAATCTCCTGTTTGCTGTTGGCAAGGATGTGGTCTACACCTTTCGCGAGCAGCGCCAAAACATGACCAACAATGCACGGGCGGCGCTTGGCTACGCTCGGCTCAGCGGCAACGGCACAGCCTGGGACGGGGCCCGGTACGCCTCGTTCCCCTGGTGGAAGGCCCAGCCGTTCAACTTCGTCACGCAACCATTCGTAGCCCAGGGGCTGAATAAGGGCGCCATGGAGTCATACGTTACGGTGCTGTGGCATGCTGTACACCATCCCAACCTGGCGGTGGATCCCCCGTCGCCCCTTTATCTGAACTGGTACATCTGGGGGATTCACTGGGCCGCGGCAAGGCTGCTACCTGAGCCAGCAGCAAAGACAAACCGTACGGCAAGCAATAACGGCGATACCAGCAGCGGCACCTCCGGCAGCAGCAGCAGTACGACCACAGGCCCAGCTCAAAAGGCGGCCACCGTCCTCGGCATGCTGACCATTTTCTTCAATATGGCAATCGCTATGCACGGCCCGTCGGTGGTCCGCCAGACCTACTCTGTCTACATCGGTGAACGCTGGTCCCCACCCAAGACCACGACCACTAGCGGTGGCGACCGCGGCGGCGTACCGGTTTTGCAGCTGGCAGTTGCATTGCCGGTGGCGACGGTTGTGGTGCTTGTGGTGGCCGCTGTTGGCGGTGCTTGGCTGTGGATGCGGCGGCGCAACAGGGACCTGCTGGGGCGCGTGAGGGCGCCGCGTGCTGGGCCCGACACCACGCTGCTGGTCAGCGACGTGCAGGTGGGGGCAGGGGGGGAGGCGTGCGCGGTGGGTCATGAGCCGGGCTTGGGGTGCTGTACGGGCTGAAGGTATGGTGTAGGAGCATTGCGCTTATTCCGGAGTATTGACCAGTCCAATTTCTGGCATGGGGATTGGCAGTGTCGGTCCCGGTACAGCCTGCGTGCTGCGCGTCGGACTGTGCTTCTCATTGCACCAACGGCCACCTCCGTTTGCCCTTCCCGGTGCCGGTGTCCCTTTTCCGCCCGCGCCCAGAACTCCACACTGCTGTGGGAGCAGCTGGATGCCGGGGTGATGGAGGAGGCGCTGCACGTGCACCACGCGGTGTTCCGCGGCCTGCTGCCAAAGTACGGAGGGTACGAGTCGGCAACGGAAGGTGGGTGGGTTCCGGATTGATACGGTTTGGAACTCATTCCCGCCCATTTTCCAGCCCTCCGCCTGCTGGCCTCCCTGGTCGTGAAGCTTCATGTCGCAGCTGCATACGCCCTAGTCGCATGCCTTGCTGGTGCCTTGTCCAACCCCTGTTACTGCCTTTGCGTCCGCAGGCGACTCGTTCCTGATCGCCTTCCCCAGCCCCGCCGCCGCCTGCGCCTTCGCTGCGGCCGTGCAGCTGGCGCTGCTGGAGGCGGCCTGGCCGCAACAGCTGCTGGAGCACCCGGACGGGGCGGAGCTGGTCGTGCGGGTACCTAACAGCAACAACAGCAAGGATCAGCAGAAGCAGTCCCGCCACCACCAGTACAACGACCACCACCTGGCCTCCGCTGACGTTGCTTACTCCCCCTCCATTATCAGCTCCCTGCGGCGCCAGTCCACAGTGAACGCAAGCCCTTACCATGCCGCCGCAAACGCATCCGTCAGGCGCAATACGTCGAGCAGTCGCCTTGGCGCAACCCCAGGAGCGTCCCCCAATCCTGCCAGCAACGCTTCTTCCGCCCGGCACATGCAACCGTACGGCCCTTACAGATCGCATGGGCTGTTCACGTCCGCCAGCCTTCCGCTTACGACGCCCCCTGCGAGCGACAGCCAAGCCCGCCGCCGCTCGTTGGAGATGCGGCACCCGCCGCCGCTTTCTCCTGCAGCCTCGGGGCCAAAGCCCCATGTCACTTTAACCGTCTCTGGGCGAAGCCACCGGGCATTCGGAGCGGGCGCTTCTGTTGCAGGTGACGCCAGGGCAGCGCCCGCGCTGCTGCCTGAGGCATCTGCTGCTTTGGATGCGGCCAAGGCCCGCGACTGCAGCTCGCCCACAGCGGCGCTGAAGTCCCTGCAGCTCACGCTGACACCCCAGCAGCAGCAGCAGCAGCAGCAGCAGGTCGCGGTGCTCATGGCGCCGTATCCAGAAACCCTACCCTCGGTGGGTCCCCTGCCGTGACATGGCTTGACCTGCGGGGCGGCCCTTCTTGATCCTCATATCCTGTGGGGTCTGGATTATATGACATTGGTGGTGTTGAGTGGAGCCCTGGCACGAATATGTGACGGCATTGCTTGCGTGCTGCTTGGCACTTCCTCGCTGGGTTGCACGCACTGTTGCGTAGGAGCATTTGTGACCCATGGGTGACCTTACCGCATATTGTGCGGCACTACCTGCAGCTGCTGCACGCACTGACCCACGGGTCACCTTCCCGCTGCTGTGCCATACGCAGGATGGCCCCGAGCTCGACACTGCCGGTTCCAACGTCATTCAACCCGTCCTTGGGCCGGACTCGTCCATGAGACCGAACATGAGCACCTGCGACCTGGGCTCTTTCGCCATCGGTCGCACCAGCCATGACACCGCCACCGATTCCGACATGGAGCCATGGAGCCCTGCGTGCGTTACGTGGCGTGAGGCGATGGCGACGGCCTTCCCCATCATGGCGGCGTGGCCGCTCAGCGTGAGCACGCCCGGCGGCGTGGTAGGTCGGGCGGAGTTCGCTGTCTTGTGCAGCCCCATGTTCTACTGTTCTGTGCATATGGTGGCTACGGTATGGTCCACTGTCGACGCAGTGGTGCTACGTCTTGCATGCGGGCGGGAAGGCAGTGCCCTATGTGGCGATCCGGGCTGTGCTGCATGACACGTGTCGCCGTACACACTGTGCCACGTGTCCCTTGCCACGTGTAGGCAGCTGACGGTGACAAGTCTATTTGTGGCGGCTCCAAGGCGGCGCAGCAGCAGCAGCCCGATGAGGAGCTGCGCGTGGTGTGCCGCGGCTTCCGTGTGCGCATGGGGCTGCACAGCGGGCTGGACAGCGACCAACACGTGCTGCTGAACAAGGTGGGACCAGAGAACGTGGGCGCATGTAGGCACCTAAGCTGCAAGAAGCATGTGGGGATCAGGTGGGAATGGTGGGAATGTGGCAGGAATGCTCTCATACCTGCTCCTTGTGCGCTGCCATGTCGTGGATGCTAACAGCAAACTGCGCCACGCATCGTATCCCTAGTCCGCCTGGTGCCGACGGACGTAAAGTAGCAACAAACAGTTGTCTGCTGGGTACCGTATAGTCGGTTTGGTTGCAGCGTCATGTCTTCAGCGTGATGGCTCTTTGCCCTGCCCAACGCCCAACTCCCAACTCCCAGGTGTCCATGTCATACAAGTACTACGGTAGGTTCCTGGTGGACTCTCTTGTGCTCGGTTTGTCGACCTCTTTTGTGCTCCGTGAGCGCTTCCAGTGATCAGAGCGCAGCTTAGTGCAAGCCAGTGCAGGGGCCGGGAAGGCTATTACCAGCAATGTTTCGGTATGTGGCTTTGTGGTTACAGGACAGCTGATGTTCGGCAGCCAGCTAAGCCACGCTTCGGTGGCATGGCGCTTGCCGGAAGGCCATCAAATGAGCTGGGCAACGCTAACCCTGTTGTTGCTGACAAACCCTCTACAATGCTCCTTACAGGCCCCTTCGCCGAGGCCGCCCACGCCACAAACGACACCGCCCCTGGTGGCCTCATCGCCCTCTCCGCCGCCGCCTTTGACCGCCTGAAGAACGCCCACAAGCACCGTGGCGGGGGCAGCGGCACCCCCGACGCCAAGGGGCTCCTGGACAACATCATGATCGTGTACGCAGGCCACCACGACCTCTCACAGGCTCCTCCCACCGGCAAAGCCTCGGCTGCCCCGCAGCCCTCTCCCCCTGCGCCATCGCGCACCGGCAGCAGCAGCCAACTGCCAGCCAGCTGTGACGATGACAGTGCTGACGTAACAGCAGCGATGGCTTCCGCGTTAGACACCGTGCTTGATGTGGACCCGTGCCCTGGGTTTACGGCAGCGGCGGCGGCGGCGGCGGCGGCGGCCGCGGTCCCCGATACGGACGGCACGCCGCTGTACGTGGCCCTGCCACGCGCGCTGCTGTGCCGCCTGGCGTACCTGCCCCCGCTGCGCACGGCGCGGGAAGTGCAGCTGGGCAGCCTGCGGGCGCCCACGGGCTGCGTGTGCATCGGGTTCGTCAAGGTGGTGGGCGCGGGGGCGCTCATGGCGGACGTGCCCGCGGTGGCCACACGCGCGCTGGCGGCGTTCCACAGCCTGGTGTGCAGGTGCGGCACACGGCCACGTGGCGCCCTGCAGAGGTTGTGCAGGCCGCGCGGCACCCCGCATGCACTCTTGTCCCAGCTGAGGCACACTACGCTCGTGTCTTAGCAGGGTTCTTGTGAGGAGGTCACGCAGCACACCAAGAATGCACGAGTGTCTTCGCATGGGCGCACAGGCATGGAGGTTGACCAGTGACTACTATTGTACCACGGATATTGCGTTGCCGGTGGTCCATAATGCGTGCTGCATGTCTGAAGCCACATGTCCACCATGTGGCCCGCGGCATGACGCGTGCATTACATGCCACGTGCCCCCCGCTGCCCGCGCAGGCTGCTGGGCGCCGCCGGCGGCTACCTGGTGGAGGGCGGCGACGGCGTGGCGCTGGTGGCACTGGGCTCGGCGGCGCGGGCCGTGGAGTGGGCCCTGGGATGCGTGGAGCAGCTCAAGGAGCTGGTGGGTGGGGGGATGACATCAGGACTTACACACCGCTTTTGCTACCAAGTAGCTACCAGGTGCACTGTGTGACACCCGCAACAGGCGTGCCAGTCCCTCAGCTGCCCTCGCTTTCCCCGCCTAGGGTACCCCAAGGCTACCCAACATTGCAGCGGTACTGCCAAGGCTACCGTTCTTGCCCGTTGCCGCCAGTCTGACGCACCTAGGTATTTGACATGGTTTAGGGCATTCTATCTTTGCTATCGTGCTGACGTAATGATGACGCATGAAACCGTGTGCCTCCACGGCCACAGGACTGGGACCCCGAGCTGCTAGCCCATGAGCTGTGCGAGGAGGTCTACACCTTCGAGCCGATGCCAAAGCAGGGCATGGAGGACACGGAGGCCTCCACCAAGCCGATGCCGGGCACGGAGGGCATGGCCTACTCCGGGGCAGGGACCGGCATGGGGGCTGCCGAATCAAGCTTCCGCGCAAGGGCCAAGGCGACTGCAGGGCTGGGCCGTGCCGCTCTGCTGGCTTCCTCGGCCGCCACAGCCGATGCCCCGCAACAGGCCATGCCCCAGGACTTAGGCTGTGACATGGAGACGGGGCTCTCCGGGCCTGGTGGGGCAGCAGGCGGCATTGCGCTGGATCGATCCAGTGTGTCGCGGCAAGGGGGCGGCTCTGCCATGCACCGGGTGTGTGTGGAGCAGCTGGCGGCGGCGAGACAGCTGGTGTACA
>VFQN01002115.1_pt1 | contig 31559 bp, 17 predicted proteins | sample 3512371 | NCBI WGS metagenome assembly VFQN01 (sample SAMN10412370, study PRJNA504923) | tailings metagenome | isolation source: Replicate 2 from Balatoc abandoned mine | place: Philippines: Itogon, Benguet | collected 2017-08-28 | reverse complement strand
TCTCGTGCCGGCAGCAGACTGTTCGATGCCGTCCGCGGACGTCGCGACAACTTGCAACACGTCCGCACACCCTATGAATCGGCCGTTCCCGGCGAAATCTTCGACACAATCGGAATAGTCGACACAAATTCTGGATTCCCGCCGCACTCGCCACCGAGCGTCAATCACTCAATCCCGGAGAACCCTCGACGTAACCCACTTTCTGAAAGAAACTTAACATCGCCGCATCGCTCGAGCGGCAGGGTTGGCAGCACTGCGCATGACGCTGCGAGTCAGGAGTAGTCAAAAACTCGCGATGCCCCGGAAGCATGCGGCGGAGCCATTCGTTCCACTGCTGAACCCTGCCGCCGGGCCTGACAATGTGCCGTCGTTGTCCGGATGTGTTTTCCGTGTGTGGCATGCTTGCCTGCCAGGCAAGCATGATTTCTGCCGGAATGATCTGCCAGCGATTCCCCGAAGAATCCCATGCTCGCCTTTAAGGGCGAGCATGCCACACACAGGCTCATACAATCCCTCCGGCAGCAAACCCGGTGAGCACCCATCGGCGACTGAATAACAACTTATGCTCGCCCTCCGGATTCAGTTTCCCGCTCCGAAGAATCACGCTAAGGTAGCAACGACCGTTTCCTGTCTGCTTGCCGGCGTCTTCGTCCGGTCCCTTCCCTGCTGCGGAGTGATCACCATGAGGTTCTCTCGTTTTCAAAACTGGCCGGGATTAACGGCTCTCCTGCTGGTCACCGGGGCAATCCTGCTTTCCGGCACCCCGTTGGCGCAGGCCCAGTCCGTACCGACGACGGAAGACCGCTGGGAACCGAACATCCGCAAATTTGAAGCAGCGGACAAACAGCACCCTCCGGTGACCGGCGGCAACCTGTTCATCGGAAGTTCCAGCATCGTCCGGTGGCCGATCGCCACCTCGTTTCCGGACCTGCCGTGCGTGAATCGGGGCTTTGGCGGTTCCCGCCTGCCCGATGTCCTGAAGCACATGGACCGCCTGATTCCACCGCATCAACCGGCAGTCATCGTGCTTTACTGTGGCGATAACGACCTCGCCGGCGGCCGCACTCCGGAACAGGTGCGGGACGATTACCAGACCTTCGTCAGTAAAGCCCGCAAGATTGTCCCCGAGGCAAAGATCGTCTGGATTGCGATCAAGCCGAGCGGCAAGCGCTGGAAGCTGCGGGACCAGATCCAGCAGGCCAATGCTCTGGTCAAGGACGCACAACAGGGCGACGACCGGCAAGTGTTTGTAGACGTCTGGGAGCCGATGCTGGCAGCTGACGGCACGCCGCAACCGGAACTGTTCGTCGCCGACCAGTTGCACATGTCCGCAGCCGGTTACGCGATCTGGAACAAGCTGGTGCGGCCGCACCTGGTGACGGCCCCTCAGCCCGCCGCACCATCCTCGCCCAAAGCACAATCCTCGACGAAGTCGGAACCAGCGCCGAAATCGACCTCCGCACCATGAACGCAATCGAATCGAACGCGACTCCATCGAACGCAGCCGGATCGAATACCGGCGAATCGTCGATAACGTCCTGGCCGCAACTTCCCGGCGAGATCCCGGCGGCGTTCCAGGACGAGTTGCACGTCGTCCGGATTTCGCTGGACTCCGGCCGTTTTTCGGCATCGGCAGACTGGAGTGACTTGTCGGCCGACGAGATCGCGCGAGCCGACCGGTACGTGGTGGAGCCGCCGCGCCGCCGTTTCCGTCTCTGTCGCCGGGCAGTGCGGCGCTGTCTCGGCTGGGCGACCGGCCAGGAGCCATCGTCGCTGGAATTTGGCGCGGAACGCAACGGCAAGCCGACATTGCGCACTCCAGCCGACACCGGCCTGGTCTTTAACGTGTCACACACCGGAGACTGGGGGGTGATTGCCCTCGGCTGGCGGCGCGAACGGGGTCGCCAACAGCCGGGGCTCGACCAACTGGGGGTGGATATCGAGACGATTGATCCGCGACTGGATACCGCCGCACTGGCCGACCGGTTCTTTTCCCGCGACGAGCAGCGGGAGCTGAATGCCCTGCCGCCGGATGACCAGACAGCCGCGTTTTACCGGTTATGGACCAGCAAGGAAGCCTACATGAAGGCGTTGGGGCTGGGGATGCTGCTGCCGCTCGGGTCGTTCACGATGTGCGCCAACCCGCACTGGCCGCCGCGACTGATCGGGGGCGATGTTCGCGAGGGCCCCTGGCAGCTGGCAGCGTTTTCCATCAGCGACAGCGTCCCTGGCGTCCTGATGTGGAGCGGCGACCGCCTGCCGGTCCGATGCTGGTCTGCCCCGCCGGAATGGTAGCCGACGCCGGCGACATCGCGATGCCCTGGCGTCGGAATTCCTGAACTTTCCGAAGTGGGTCCGGAACCCCTCGCATTCCAACAGATCAAAATGTTACCCTGTATGGTCCCGGAACTAACAGGAGCGTAGCACCTCTGGCCTGATTGTCTGGCGAACGGCCTCCGTCGATGAATCGACAGAAAAGTTCGCTCAGGCTTCAGATCAGGATTCGCCCGGTCGCTTACAGACCAGTCGCTTCCTGAAATGTTCCCGCGACGATGAATCCGGCCGTCAGGCCCCGGACGGTTGCTGCAGACCGCGGGATCTTGCCGGAGCCGTATGGAATCTGCCTTTTCGTTGAGAGTCGCTCATGCTCAAAGCTATCCTTAACGTCGCCCCACTACTGTTGCCGCTGGTCATGCTCCAGCCGGTGACTGCCCAGACAGCCCCCAAAGAACAGCCTGCGAAAACCGTTGTTCCCTGGGAGCCACAGTTCGCGAAGGAACCGCCGGTCCTACGGTGGTCGTTCAGCGGCAAGACCGATGCCGCGGCCCTGGTTCCGCTGGGAGATCAGGCAGAGTCGGTCCCGGGACGGGTGGTCGGGAAGGTCAAGCTGCGGGTGGCGGGGCCACGTCCGAGTGAATATCCCGCGTTCACCGGCGAGAATACTGCCGTGGAATTCTTCGGCGACGGCGGTTCGATCCGCTATGCCGACCCTGGCGACCAGAGCCTGCTCGACTTCGATCAGGGTGACAGCATCACGCTGGAAGCCTGGGTGAATGTCACCAGTCTGAGCAACGGCCAGCAGACTTATATCGTCGGCAAGGGCCGCACCCGCAACAAGGGCATGCCGGCCGAGAATCAGAACTACGCGCTGCGGCTGACCGGCAACAAGGGCGAAGCCTGCGTGTCGTTCCTGTTCCGCGATCGCGAGTCCGGCAAGGATTCCACGCTCGATTTCCACCGCTGGAATACGAAATCCGGCTTTCCGGTGAACTCGGGCTGGCATCATGTCGCCGTCAGCTATGTGTTCGGCGAGCCCAAATCTGTGCGTGGTTATATCGATGGCCAGCCACAGGACGGCGTCTGGGACTACGGCGGTGAAACCAGGGAAGCGCCTGTCGTTGATAATGATGAGTTGTGGATCGGTTCATCGATGGGCGGCAATCCGGGCAGCACGTTCCGCGGCCAGATCGATGAAATCGCGATCCACCGCCGTGTCGTCCCGGCCAGTGAACTGGCCCAGCGTTATTTCGTGGTGGAAAAGCCCTCGTACGTCACGGAAGTTCCGCTGCCGGACCAGGCAGTGCTCGTGGAAGTCTTCCACGACATTCCGGATAAATTCGACTGGAAGTTCACGGTTCCGGAACCGTTTGAGCGCTTTGAGTGGCCGCTGTTCGCCATGACCGAATTGCCGCAGAACTACACCGCACGCGGGGTGCGGGGAGATCGCTCCAACCCGCTGATGGTGCGGATGTCAGGCATGGTGACCTGGCCGGCGGGCGACATCCAGCTGCGGATTCGCACCCGCGGCGCTGCGATCCTGAAAGTTGACGGCAAACAGGTCGCGGAAGTCGCCTTCGCCCGCCAGCTCGGTGATGGCAGCGACGGCAACGGTTTCATGTATCCCATTCCGGAGACCGCTCCGGAAGTGCTGCATCCCGTCGCCACCGGCGATCGTGAAACGGTGGTGACCATCACCGCGACCGGCAAGCCGCAACGCGTGGAACTCGATCTTTACGCCGGCGGTCGGAAGCGGCGTCCGGAACTGGGAGAAACCTCTCTCAGCTGGAAACCGGCAGGCACCGAAGTGATGGATCAGGTGCTGGCCTTTGGCGGGCATGTGCCGCTGGACAATACCGGCTGGTGGAAGCTGGAAAGCGATCTGACAAACCACCTGCGTGAGTTCGACCAGCAACGCCGCATCGCTGCCGCCGGCAACTGGAAGGCGTACTGGGATCGTCGCCACGAACTCGCCCGCCGCGATGTCGCCGAACGACCCGCGATTGAAGTTCCCGCCCTGCCCGAGGGTGCGGAAGCCTTCAACGACATCGATCGCTTCATCGCCCGGGGCTTGCAGGACGACAGGATCAGCCAGACTCCGGTGATCAATGACTGGGAGTTCCTGCGACGGGCCTGCCTGGATCTGATCGGCACCGTGCCGTCGCCGGAAATGGCGCAACAGTATTTCGCCGATGCTCCCGCGGAACGTCGCACGCTGCTGATCGACCGGTTGCTGGCCCATCCCGGCTGGGCCGATCACTGGATGGGCTACTGGCAGGACGTGCTGGCCGAGAATCCGAACGTCATTAACCCGACGCTCAACAATACGGGACCGTTCCGCTGGTGGTTGCACGAATCCTTCACGGACAACAAACCGTTCGACCGGTTTGTCACGGAACTGATTCTGATGGAAGGCAGCACCTATTACGGGGGCCCGGCCGGGTTTGCCATGGCATCGCAAAACGATTCGCCGATGGCTGCCAAGGCGCACATCCTGTCTCAGGCATTCATGGGCATGGAGATGAAATGCGCCCGCTGCCACGATGCGCCCTACCATGACTTCGCCCAGAAAGACCTGTTCAGCATCGCTGCGATGCTGAATCGTAAATCGCTCTCTGTCCCGTCGAGCAGCACGATTCCCGGCGATCCGGCCGCGCTGCAGAGCTTGCTGGTGAAGGTCACACTGAAGCCCGGCGAGCCTGTGCCGCCGGAATGGCCGTTCGCCGAGCGGTTCTCCGGTCAACTGTCGACCGACATCCTGCTGAATCCGGAAGACCGCCGCGAACAGCTGGCAGCCATCATGACGGCTCCCGGCAACGAGCGGTTCTCGCAAGTGATCGTGAACCGCGTCTGGCGGCGCTACATCGGCCGTGGCTTCGTCGAACCGGTCGATGACTGGGAATCGGCCGACCCGTCGCATCCGGAATTGCTGAAATGGCTGGACCGTCAGTTCGTGAACTCCGGCTATGACCTGAAAGCGTTGGCTCGTCTGATCATGACTTCGCGGCTGTATCAGCAGGAAACCGACGCGGCGGGCGATCTGGATGCCCGCCGGGCCAGCCTGCTGGCCGGTCCCACCACGCGGCGGATGTCGGCAGAACAGGTGGTCGATTCGCTGTTCGTGGTCTCCGGCAAACCGCTGAACGTGGAACCGTTGAACATCGATGTCGACACCATGCGAGCCTACACCAGCTCGATCAATCTCGGCCAGGCCACCCGGGCCTGGCAGTTCACGTCGATGTCCAATGAACGCGACCGCCCGAGCCTGTCGCTGCCGGGTGCGCAGACGATCGTGGACGTGCTGGAAACCTTCGGCTGGCGATCATCCCGCCCGGACCCGATCACAACTCGTTCCCAGGAGACCACGGTGCTGCAACCCGCGATTCTGGCCAACGGTGTGGTGGCCAAACGGGTGACCCAGTTCTCGGACGACAGCCGCTTTACCGCACTGGCCCTGCAGGATCAGCCGCTCGACCAGCTGATTGAACAGCTTTCGGAAGCAATCCTCACCCGGCCGCCGACTGCGGACGAACAGAAGCTGTACGGTAAAATCCTGGCAGACGGCTACGAGCAGCGACGAGTGGCCGGCGCTCCGCTGGTCTTCACGCCGCGTGTCACCTCCATCGGCGTCTGCTGGACAAATCACCTGATTCCGGAAGCCAGCGAACGCAAGCAGGAACTGAAGCACCGCCTCGACAAAGGCGACCCGCCGACACAGCGTCTGACGGCCGACTGGCGCGAACGGGCAGAAGACGTCGTCTGGGTGATGCTGAATTCGCCGGAGTTTGTGTTCGTGCCGTAGTGCGTTGTCCCCATTAAACACGGGGACTGGTTACAAGTGGATAGGGAATAGTGGGCAGGAAATCCCGGAATTCATTGGCCGTCTTGATCCAACCCACTATTGGCTATCCACTACCCACTCTTGCCCAACCCCGCGTTTTACATTTGACGACGCAGTAGCCTGCGATTCGTAATGCAGTGCTTTCAGAACACGATCACGCGGGCTTCCCATCCGACAGCCGGAGCTGGTGCGTATTCGCCGGCCCCGGCTGCCGGCTTGTCCAGCGGTCGCCCTGGTTCCAGAGAGCCGGATGTTTCCGGCGAGAAAGACCAATGCCCCGTTATTTTCTCGCTCGCTCCTGGCTGCTGTCGCTGTGTCTGCTCAGTCAGCTGACAGCAGTCCTGCCCGGTTTCGCACAGGATCCCGGAGGTCCACTGATCGTGGCCCATCGTGGCCTGCTCCGGCACGCACCGGAGAACACGCTGGCCAACTTTCGTGCCTGTCTCGAGTTGCGTCTGGGGTTTGAGTTCGACGTCGCCCGCCCCCGCGATGGCCAGCTGGTCTGCATTCATGATGACACCGTCGATCGAACCACGGATGGAACCGGCACCGTCGCTGGCATGACTCTGGAACAGCTGCGTGCCCTCGATGCCGGTTCCTGGTTCGATCCCCGGTTTGCCAGCGAGAAAGTGCCAACCGTCGAGGAAGTGCTGTCGCTGGTGGCGCAGTATCGGTCACAGCCGGTGCTGATTGCGGTCGACCTGAAAGCAGCGGATGTGGAGCAGGATGTCGTGCGACTCGCGCAGAAACATCAGGTTCTGGACAAGCTGCTGTTCATCGGCCGAACCATCAGTGAACCGGATGTCCGGGATGAACTGCGTCGGGCGGCCGCCGGGGCTCACACTGCCGCCGTGACTAACACTCCCGACGAGTTTGCCGCCGCTCTGGCAGCGACGAATGCGGACTGGGTCTATTTCCGCTATCTGCCTCCGGCCGAACAATTGCAGGCCGTGCATGAGCGGGGCAAGCGGGCCTTCATCGCCGGGGCCACGGTGAGCGGCAACGTCCCGAAAAACTGGATTCACGCGATCGTCGTCGGGATGGACGCCATTCTCACCGACTATCCGCTGGAACTGCGGGATCTCATGCGCACGCGCGTCCGATAAGCTGCCGGACCGGATTCATTTTGACTCGAGTCGTCCTGGAGTCCGCACCACAGCTGGCCGACATTCTCCGCACGGAATCGATTCCTGAATGATCTCTTCCGGTTCAACGCCCGAAAGCCTGCAAGACATCTTTGAGCAGTTACGAGAGCAGGCGGACGAGGTCGAAGGCTCACGGCTCAGCGTGCAAACAGTGCTGGACGCCTTCCACAACCGTGCGTTCGGACCGCTGCTGATTATCCCGGCGCTGGTGATTGTGGTGCCGGTGTTTGGCGCGATCCCCACGGTGCCCACCATGATGGGGGCGTTCGTGATTCTGATCGCGACACAGACGCTGCTGGGGTGGCGACATCCCTGGGTGCCCCGGATCATCGCGGATCGCGAAATCTCGAAGCAGCGGTTTCAGCGCGGACTCAAGAGTTTCCAGCCGTGGGCGCGGCGTCTCGACCGGGTCTGCCGGCCCCGGCTGAAGTTTCTGGTCGAGGGGGCGATGACACGCGTCATCGCCCTGCTCTGCATTCTGGTCGCCTGCACCATTCCCGTGCTGGAACTGCTGCCGTGGGCAGCCGCACTGCCGGGAATCACGATCCTGTGCCTGGGTCTGGCGATCACTGCCCGGGACGGCCTGTTGGCGCTCATCGGCATCCTGACCACTTGCGGCGCCATCGCCGCCGTCGTCTGGTGGTGGATGTACCTGATGTGAAGGGATCAGGCAGGAGCACCGGACCGGTCGCAGGCTCTTCCCGTGCGCTTACTCTTCCAGGACCATGATCTCGACCTTGCGGAAGTCGATCGGGTGGCTTTCTGACTGCAGTGAAATCGTGCCGCCGGTCAGCAGCAGCTTGCCGTCTCGGGCCTCTGCCAGCGCTTTCGCATGGGCATCTTTCGGGTCGAGTTGCGGTTGCTCATATTCGAGGACCGACACCCCGTCAATCAAGTGCCTCGTCACCTTGTCGCCGTGGACTTCCACCTCGACGGTGACCCACTGGTCGCCGTGATAGGTCTTTGAGGTGGAGTTGGTGCAGTGCCGGGTGATCAGTTCGTCGTCCATAACGACGTTCGTACCCGGGGTACACAGGTTGGCCGTGGTCCGGGTTCCGGTGCCGGAACCGCCGAGAAACTGCACTTCGATCGACGTCGGGAAACTCTGGTCTTTCTCCATCGCTTCCGGAGCCTCGCCGTGCAGCATCACGCCGCTGTTGCGGATCGCCCAGCCGGGTCCACCGGGACACTGCTCGCCCACGAAGCGGTATTCAATCCGCAGCCGGTACTTTGAGAACGGTGTCTTGTAGAACAGATGTCCGAACTGCTCGCCGAACTGGTCGTAGCCGTCATAACGGACCGACAGCAGCCCGTCTTCCACGCGAAAGGTATTGGCGAAATTGTCGCCCAAATCGTGATAGCGGATCTTCGGCGTCCAGCCGGTGAGATCCTTGCCGTTGAACAGTTGCTGCCATTCAGCAGCCTGCACGGTGGTCACAGAAAAACACAGGCACACAAACAACCAGCGAACCATATCCAGACTCCTGTTCAACTTCTCAAAGAGGGCTCGAGCAAGTCTACTCCGGCCAGCGCATGCTGGAAAGCATCGCATCGACCGCCGTCATTCTCGCGACAGCTTGTCGCGACTTACGTGGATCATTCACCAGCCCAAAGCGCCAGTTTTGAAGTTGCGCGTTGTGCCTGGAAACGCGAAGAAAGTGTGGCACGCCCTGAGTCAGTCGTCTTCGCCCGGAAACTGCCGGAGGAGCGGAACTGCAGATTGTCACGCCGGGCAGTTTCGACCGGGTGCAGTCGTTAAATGGGGGTGATTTCCGGGTGGCATGCTTGCCCTTCCAGGCAAGCATGATCTGCTGATTTGTGCCGACAGAACATCTTTGATCACGAAGAACATGCTTGCCTGGAAGGGCAAGCATGCCACACTCATGGAGCCTGTGAATTCAGCGAGCAAACCTCCCACCACCAATTGACGACTGCACCCGTTTCGACCGGCATTTTCAGTTCGGGATTGCGATGTCCGGGGGCGAACCGCAAAATGGGGCGGGTTTCCACCAGTTTTTTCGTCAGCAACGGACAACGTCCATGTCGAAGCGGATGATTGGTCCCTTCGAACTCGGTTCCCGCATCGGGGCCGGGGGCATGGGTGTCGTCTATCGGGCGGTCTACACCAAGACCGGGGTGCATTGCGCCATCAAGGTGCTGTCTCCCGACGTGAACGATTCCCCGCAGGTGCAGCAGCGGTTTGAGCGTGAAATCGCCATTCTCAAAAAGCTGCAGCATCCCCACATCGTGCGTTACTACGGCGGCGGAAAAGTCGCCAGCCAGCGATTTTACGCGATGGAACTGGTCCCGGGCGGTTCCCTTGAAGCGTTGCTGAAAGAGCGGAAAAAGCTCCCGTGGGAAGAAGTGCTGGAGATCTCGCGACAGATCGCGGAAGCTCTGGAACATGCTCATACGGCCGGCGTCATCCACCGCGATCTCAAGCCGGCGAATCTGCTGGTGACCGATAACGGCCAGGTCAAACTGACCGATTTCGGGATCGCCCGCGACACCACTGCCACGGCCCTGACTGCTGCCGGCAAGACCGTCGGCACCTATGCTTACATGGCGCCCGAGCAGATCCGCGGCAAGCCGCCCGTTGATCGCCGCACGGACCTGTATGCCCTCGGCTGCGTCATGTTCGAGATGCTGACCGGCGAAACGCCCTTCCACGGAGACAATGCCGGCGACCTGCTGGTCAAGCATCTGCAGGAAGAACCGGTCCGCGTGACTTCGCTGGAACCGTCCGTGCCGATCTGGCTGGAAGAGCTGATTTTCCGGCTGCTGGAGAAAGACCCGGAGAACCGGATTTTCGATGCCCTCGCCCTGCAACTGGCCTTGGATGACGTGAGGGAAAAGGTCTCGCGTCAGGAAAGTCTCGTGGGGGAATCGATCGGCGCGAATGCCACGAAATCGGTGGTGGGCGATGCTGCGCGGCCGCCGAAGAAGAAAAAGAAGAAGAAACGCGACCAGGCTCCTTTTTATGAGCGGGTCTGGTTCCTGACGACCGCGCTGGTACTGGTGCTGGGCGTACTGGCCTGGCAGGTGCAGCGGGCCCTGTATCCCAGCGAAGCAGCGCTCTTCGCCAAAGCCCGGGTCGCGATGGCGAGCACGGACAAATCCCGCTGGAGCATTGCCCGCGATAACTATCTTCCCGAACTGCTGCGACGATTTCCGGACGGTCGTCATGCTGAGGAGGCCCGGGGCCTGCTCGATGTGGCCGAGATGGACCTGGCAGAGCGGCAGGCCCGGAATCTGGGACCGCGTTCACCAAGATCCGAAGGACAGCGACTGTATCTGGAGGCCGACAAGTTTGAACGGTTCGGCGACCGGGTTTCCGCGCTCGAAGTCTATGACAGCATGATCGAGCTGTTACAGGGACGGGAGGAAGACCGGGTGTATGTGCTTCTCGCCCGGCGACAGGGAGCTGCCATCCGGGCCGAGGGCGGCGACAAGCTGGACCGGATCGCCATCATCGAGCAGGCCTTGGCCCGCGCGGACGAACAGGCCGAGGCCGGCCGACTGCTGGATGCCCGCACCACATGGAACAGCATTGTCACGCTGTATGGCGACAATCAGGAATTATCGCTGTTCGTGGAGCGCGCCCGGGAACGCCTGGAATCAACCCGGCGCGGGCGGACGAGTGAGGAATCGAATCGCGATTCATCCCGGGCCGATTAACGTCCCTGCAGGTTTCTTTGCTGACTGAAGCCCGGAATTCCTGGGCCCTGACTCCGGCATCACAGGGGTGCGAGCAGTTCTGCCAGATCACAGCGAACTTCGTTGGCCAGCAGGGCATAGGGCTTGCGGTGGGCGACGCGATCCCGCAACCGTTGCAGTTTCCCGTAGAATTCATGGTCCAGGTCATCACCGCGATTCCAGAGACAATCCACGGTGAGCTTCCAGGCCAGGACGCTCTCCAGCCGCACCCGGTTCGCCAGCAGGCAGTCCAGAATGGACACCAGCCAGCGGCTGGTGGAGACGTCCGCCGGTTCTTCCAGCAGTAATCGCAAGTCGCCCAACAGCAAATATGCGACATCGGCCAGGGGCACAGCAGCCAGGAGCGGCAGTGGGACCGATGAAGACATGACAGGCTTTCCGGAGACGCAACGGACGGGGAACGAGGATGCCAGACCGGACCATCAACCCGTCCGCGCAGCAGATCCGCGCGAATTGGCAACGATGTGACTGCCCAGCCAGCGAATCAGCCGACAGAGCAGTGTTCAGCACTGACATGGGGGAGGAGACGACATCCCGACCTGGAGCGGCAGAGTCAACTGATGGCGTCGATGCCAGGCTTCCGATGCAACCACAATGCCAGGCAGTCGATTTCCGGAGAAATATCGGAAACTCTATAGATCCAGAGGGGCAGGACCAGTGGTTCCCGAAGACTTTTAGACATTCCCCCGGAATTGCAGAAGTTTCTGACGGCGAATTATGTCAGGTTTTTATTCAGACGGTGCCTAACCGTCAGGCACGGACACCTGCGATCGAGGGTACATCCGCCCAGATGCCATCTCGCGTCGCGAGAGTGACGGGATTATTGGACGCTGCAAAAATTCGTGATTGCAAATTCCGGCCGACAGACGCGCAGGCTTTGTCGTCGGCCGCAGTCAGTCCTGCCGGTCGCAACTGCAATTACGGCTGCTTGACAGGTTCGTTATCAAACGGCCTGCGTCCGTAGGCTTCGCGGGGCGGCGGAGAAGTTTCCCCGACTTCCTGCTGCAATCTGTTCAGTTCCGCCTTCAATTGCGCGACGACGTCCTGGTAATCGGAATCGTGATAGAGATTCCGCAGTTCTTGCGGATCTTTCACGCGATCCAGCAGTTCCCAGTCATCCACGTCCGGCTTGTAGTAGTGAATCAGCTTGTAGCGGTCGGTGACGACCCCGTAATGCGGCCGCACGCGGTGCGGCACCGGGAATTCGTAATAGTGGTAGTACAAGCTCTTGCGCCAGTCGGCCGGATGCTGGCCTTTCAGCAGCGGCACCAGGCTGCGGCCCTGCATATCGGCGGGAATTGGCAGACCTGCCACGTCCAGAAACGTCTCCGCAAAATCCAGCAGGGACACGATGTCGGAATTCACAGATCCCGCCGGGGTCACGCCCGGCCAGCGGACCAGCAGCGGCGTCCGCAGCGATTCTTCAAAGATCCAGCGTTTGTCAAACCAGCCGTGCTCGCCCAGATAAAACCCCTGATCGGAAGAACAGACGACCAGCGTATTTTCTGCCAGGCCGCTCTCGTCCAGATAAGCGAGCAATCTGCCCACACTCTCATCTACTGCCTTCACGCATGCGAGGTAGTCGTGCATGTATCGCTGATACCGCCAGCGGACCAGATCATCGCCCTGGAGGTTGGTCTCGCGAAACTTCTGGTTCCGCGGTTCATAGTAGGCGTTCCACTCCCTGAGCTGTGCGGGAGTCATGTTCGGGGCCGGGCGGAACTTGGCGTCCAGATCGGTGAAGGTGCGGTCCAGCCCCATGTCATGATCGCGGACCGCGAGGCTGCGGCCTTCGTACTTGTCGAACAGCGTTTCCGGTTCCGCATGATGGCGATCATTGTCCCACCCCAGATGTCGCAGCGCCGGCGACCATTCCCGGTGCGGCGCCTTGTGCTGGGCCATCAGCAGGAAGGGCTTCGACGGGTCTCGTTCCCTGAGCCAGTCGATCGACAGATCGGTGATGATGTCGGTGGTATAACCGGGCACCTTTACCTTTTCGCCATCCCGGATCATCGGCGGGTTGTAGTAGATCCCCTGCCCTGGCAGGATCTGCCAGTGGTCAAACCCGACCGGATCGCTGACCAGATGCCATTTCCCGATCAGGGCTGTCGCATAGCCTGCCTGCTGCAACAGCTTGGGAAAGGTGGTTTGCGTACTGTCGAACCGGCTGTTGGAGTTGTTATAAAAGCCGTTCCTGTGCGAGTACTTACCGGTCAGAATCGTCGCCCGGCTGGGCCCACAAATCGAGTTGGTGACCAGACAGCGATCGAACCGCATCCCCTCCTTGCCGATCCGGTCCATGTTCGGCGTGCTGAGCAGCTTGCGGGCATCACCATAGGCACTGATCGCCTGGCACGTTAGGTCGTCCGTGAAAATGAACAGGATATTCGGCGGCCGTTCCGCAGCTTCCCCGTTCACAGACCATGCGCAACTGAGTGGAAATCCGGCAACCACAGCCAACAGCCACAGGAAATTCCGGGTGGAGTGCGTCATGTGGAGAACCTTCGGTGTTCGCTACGGCAGACAGGGATGACACGGCCCGCGATCGACACGATCAGAAACAGCCGCGGTTACCCTATCATGCCCGCGGCAGATTCTGCCACTCATCCGGTGAAGCCGGCGCTACCCCCAGGCGGACCCGCGAAATTCGCAGCCAGAAGAAATTGCGCCTCCATTGCCGATGTCCGACCACCGGCACGGACCGGCATCACCGGCCCCCGGATTTCAGGCAGTTCCGGGATTCGCCGAAACAAGACTGATTGGAGCGCCGGCCCTGGAATCCGCGCACATCACCGCCTCAGATACAGCCAGAGGCCGTCAGCAATAACCGCTTCCCCGGATTGGAATTGCGAGAGAGGAGACTCGAACTCCTACGCCTTGCGGCACCAGATCCTAAGTCTGGCGCGTCTGCCAATTCCGCCACTCTCGCTTCGGAAAATCCGGGGTTCCGGGAAGGTGTCGGGGACTGGTGTCCAGAGATTCCCCGAAGCCTGCTGCAGTTTCTTGCCACCTTTCCGGGCTGCGGTGAGTAATATACACGGTGATTTTCAGGTCTGACAGTCACACTCAAGTGAGACAGCCCTCTCTGGACAAGTCCCGGGCCGGGCTGGTTCCCTCTTCGTTGTCGAAGTGGATTATGCTGCAGCGACTAATGTCCTGAAAACCGGCAGACTTTGCCCGGCATGCGAATTTTCGGGAGAACTCGACGCGGTTCGGGCGTCGATGTGGAATAGAATGGTTTCCGCGGATTCGATGTAGCTGCGCCGGTGGCGGAACCTGCTGTTTCGGGAATGTGTAGCCGTCCGGGGACGATTTCGCCGGGGATTGAGCCTATGTCTGCGACATTGGACAAACAGAGCGACGATAAAGCCTCCGGAAAATACGTCGATTTCCAGGAGTATGTGGAATTCCAGCTCCACAAGGCCCGGACGCAGATCCGGACGACGGACCTGATGACGTCGGCCACGCTGGCAGCGGTGCTGTTCCTGGGATATCTGCTGCTATTCGTAGTCGCCGATCAATGGATCTTCGCCGGTGGTTTGCCTGCCGCACTGCGCTGGAGCGGACTGGTCCTCTGGCTGACATTGCTGGGTGCCTGGGTGGGAACGCAGGTGGTTTGGCCCCTGCTGCGATCGGTTTCGGGGTTGTTCGCTGCCCGCGAGGTGGAACGTGCGGAACCCGAGTTGCGGAGCAATCTGCTGAACTGGGTCGACTTGCAGAAACGCGGTCAACCGGTCGACCCGGCAGTGCTCCGGGCAATCGAGCGGCAGGCGGCCGTGCAATTGTCCCGTATTGATGTCTCCCAGGCGATTGATCACCGGCCGCTGCTGCGATCGGGCTATGCGCTACTGGCGGTCGTCGTGCTGTTCTGCCTGTACGCCGTGGTGTCACCCAAGAAACTCGGTCCGTCGCTGGCGCGGGTGTTGCCGATCACCGAAGTGGCAGCACCGACCCGCACCGAAATCCGCGAGGTCAGCCCGGGCAACTCCACGGTCATGGCGCGGAGCATCGTGGAAGTCACCGTCGATCTGGCTGGTGTGATTCCACCACAGGTCACACTGCTGATGACGACGGCAGACCGCAAATATCGGGATGAAGCGGTGGTGATGCAGCCCGACGGTGCTGCAGGTACGCGATTCCGGACGTTGCTGGCCGGAGAAGGCGGACAGGGAGTGCTGCAGGATCTGAGTTACCGGATTGAAGCAGGCGATGCGACCTCAGCTACTTACCGGATCAAGGTTGAACAACCGCCGTCCGCACGGGTGGAGTCAGTGGCGATCACGCCGCCGGCCTACACGAAATTGCCGGTGGACCGCGTCAGCGGCGGCAATTTCACCGGTTGGGAAGGCTCGCAGGTGGAGTTGTCTGCCAGCGTCAATCTGCCGGTGACCAGTGCCGTCATTGAATTTCTCGATGATGAACATGGGGCTCCCAACGGCGAACAAGTGCCTGCGACTGTGGAAGGCGGGACGAAAATCACCGCGAAGTGGCCGCTGGAAATGCGGTCGGACGGCACCTACGCCCATTTCTATCGCGTGCAGTGCCGGACACAGGACGGACGCGAAGATCCCAAACCGGTGGTGTACGAATACAGCATCCGTCGCGACGAACCGCCGACGATCACCCTGCTGTCACCGGACCGCGATCTCGAATTACCGGCCAACTCGGTGGTGCCGCTGCTCGTGGAAGCCAGCGACGCCGACTTCGAGTTGGGGCCGGTGACGCTGGAAGTGCAGCAGCACGACAAGGTGATTGCCCGTCAGATCCTGTCCCAGGGGCAACGCAAGCAGCTTCGTCTGCAGCATGAACTGGCACTGAAACCGTTCGGACTGAAAGCCGGCGACGAGATCACGTACTGGCTGGAAGCCCAGGACAATCGCCAGCCGCGGCGCAATCGCAAGCAGACGCCGCCGCTAAAAATCCGCATTCAGGAGCCGGCCAGCGAACAGCAGGTCCGGGAGCAGCTGGCCGAGGAAAAAGCCCGTCAGCAGGATCAGCTGGCGGAACTCGATCAGAATCTCCGCGATCAGGCGATGAACGCCGCGCGTGATCCGCAGGAACGCGGACAACCGGGGGAAGAACGACAGCCGTCCGCCGCACCCGATCAGGCGCAGCCGATGCCGGGCACCCAGCCGGACAAAGCGAATCCCGGCGACGAAGGCGCTGCGACTGACGGCTCGAATCCGGGAAGCCGTGGCGATCAGGGGGGGCGTCAGAACGGAGGTGAATCCCGCGCGATACCCGGCGGACAGGAGGCCGACCGGGGAACCGGCGATACGGCGCAGCAGGAACAGCGGCCGGAGCTCAGTCCTGACGGCGAGGACGACCAGAGAATCCTGGAGAAACTGCTGCAGCGAAATGCTGCGCCCTCCGATTCCAACGCGGATTCGGGATCGTCAGATAGCGGCAAGTCCGCGAATGAGCCACCGCAGAAGACTGCAGATTCCGGGACTTCACAGTCGCCCGAGGGACAACAGCCTGGTGGCGACATGCCTGGCCAGAAGGACTCATCAACCGGCAAGCCCGGCCCCATGCCTCCGCCAGCAGACGGCTCCGGGAAAGAAGACAGCCCGAAATCTCCGCAGCAGACCACTCCCGGCGACCGGCAAGAGCGTGCAGGAGACCAGTCGGACAGCGCCGGCAAGCCCGGCTCGGAAACGGGTTCCAAACCGGGGATGAATCCCGGGCAGACTGGGGGAGATCGCCCTGATCCGCAACAACCGGATTCACAGCCAGGAAACAGAAGCAGAGACACCCGGAACGCGAGCGATCGTCCGCAGGCTGGCAGCGAAACCGGGTCTGGTAAGCCGATGAATCCTGGTATGCAGGAAGGCAGGCCAGAGCCGACGACCGGCGACCGGCCTGCTCCGTCGCAACCGATGCCTGACACAGGAGCCGATCAGAAATCGGGTCCCGGACCGGGTGAGAAGACCGAGCCGGCCATGAACCGGAACGGGGATCAGAACCCGGACAGTAACAACATCCCGATGCCGAAGAACGAGCCGCCGCAGGGGACTGGTCCTTCCGACTCCGGCATGCCGCCTGGTCCGGGTCAGTCACCTGGTCCGGGTCAGTCACCGGATTCGCGCAAGAAGCCTGATCCCGGCACTGGCAATCAGGGGGATAATGCAGCAGGCGGAACCGGCGATCGCGCCACCGATCCCGGCAAGCCGGATGCTGGTCAGACGGACGCCAACAAGCCATCGGGCAAGCCGGAAGACGCCACGAACGCCGCCGGGACGACCCCTTCCACACGTCCCGGAACGGGAACCGACCCGCAGCCGAAACCGCGCGAGGGCGGAAGTCAGGACGGAACTCCCGGCGCTCCGAACGCGACAGATCCCATGAATCCTGCCGCCGGGGAATCACCCGGGGGAATGCCCAAAGATGGTATGCCTCCTGACACCGGTGCGGGCAACAGCGGCAAATCTGACTCCGCAGCTTCGGATTCCTCGAAAGCCACGCCCTCAGCGGCCGACGCCCCGGGAAAGAATGCGCCCGGCCAGGAAGGACGTCCCGGTCCATCCGACCAGCCCCCCCCCTCATCGATGCAACGTGGCGCCAAAGGTGACGCGAAGCCTGGAGCGCCTGCCGACAGCGATCCTGGGACCGCTCCGCCAGGCAGCCAGTCCCCGGAGGCCGGCACACCGAACCGCCAGCCGTCACCGGACGGGCCGCAATCTCCGGAGCAATCCGGCAGGAACAATGACTCCGCCACGGGAGCACGGCCGACAGATCGTCCCGCCAACCGAACCGGAAACGAACCGCCCGCCGATTCCCCGGATGCCATGAACAAACCCGCGGATCAGGCCAATGGCAACGATCCTCGCAAGACGGATGACCAGCCCCCCGGTGGATCGCAACCCGGTGGATCGCAACCCGGTGGATCACAACCCGGTGGATCACAACCTGGTGGATCACAACCCGGTGGATCACAACCTGGTGGATCACAACCTGGTGGATCGCAACCTGGTGGATCGCAACCCGGTGGATCGCAACCCGGTGGATCGCAACCCGGTGGATCACAACCTGGTGGATCGCAACCCGGTGGATCGCAACCCGGTGGATCACAACCTGGTGGATCACAGGCGAGTTCGGGACGAGGGGCGGGGACACCCACGTCGGCTTCGGGAAGTGGTGGACGTGGCGACCAGATGTCCGGAGCACCGGGCGGAGAAGCGGGTCCGGCTAGTGGCACCGGCACTGCCGCACCAGCGCAGGAAGCACCGAACCTGAACTACAAAAAGCAGGCGGCAGAACTGGCACTAAAACGTCTGAAGGAGGGATTGTCCCGCGGAGAGATCGACCAGAAACTGCTCGATGAACTGGGCTGGAATGAGGCGCAGCTGGAACGGTTTGTCGACCGGATGAGCGATGCCTTGCAGAATTCGTCGCAGAAACCGGCGACCCCGGTCGAGGAAGCCCGCCGGCTGCAGTTCGAGGAAATGCTGAAAAGCCTGGACCTGAACCGCAGCAGCCAGCTGAGAAAGGGCAGCGATCAGCCCTCACGGGAAGTCGAGCAGATCGACAGCCGCCGCACACCGGTTCCCGTGGAATACCGGAAAGCCTGGGAACGCTACACGAAGACGCTGTCCCGTTCCCCGGCCGGCCAGTCACCTGCGGGGAAGACTCCTCCGAGTGGAAAGTAGAGTTTACGGCCCGGGCACAAGCTCCCCGCGCCCCGGGATCGTCGCCTGAATCGCCGGAGCATGCGGCGGTTGCAGCGATTCGCAACATTGCTGCCGGATCACGGACGCGATACTCTCAGCAGCAAACGGAATTCGGGCGCTGCCGGGGCCACGAATTCCGTTCCGTCGTAGCAATGTTCACTGACGGAATCGACTTCGGAAGGCGTGGAGAGTCTGGACGTGGCGGCGTTGAAGCTGATTCGGGGAGGTCCGTTTGGACAAATGATTCCCCTGAACGGAGACCGGATGGTCCTCGGCCGCCACCCGAGCAGCCAGATCGTGCTGGATGACGCTGCCGTCAGCCGGCATCATGCCCAGATTCTTGAGAACCACGGCACCTATTACATCGAGGATCTGCGCAGCAGGAACGGCACGCAGGTCAACCAGACTTCCATCCAGGGCCGCACGCAGCTTTACGACGGCGACCAGATCAAACTGTGCGATTACGTCTATCAGTTCCTGGAGTCGCCGAGCCTTGGGCAGACGGCTGCGATCCAGTCCCCGCAGGTCAAACCGGCGCTGCGGCAACGCATTCGCGAGACAGTGGAAGGCGGATTTCTGCCGCCACAGTTTGAACCGTCCCGGCCGGACACCGATGATGAATTGCCGTCTTCGTCCGGGCCGGAGGCCTCATCGATCATCAGCAGCCTGGAAGCCGACTCGGTCCAGACCGTCCGGCTGAGCGTGCGACCGGAAGTAAAGCTGCGAGCCATTCTGGACATCAGCAAGCTGCTGGGACGGGTGTTGCAGGTTGATTCCGTGCTGCCGCTGATCCTGGACGCACTGTTCAAGATTTTTCCCCAGGCAGAGTGGGGACTGGTGCTGATCAAGGATCCGCACACGGGCCGGGTGAATGTGCGTTCTTCCAAGTCGCGCTGGGTTCAGGATTCCTCGCTCGTCCCGTTGAGCATGACGATCATTGATCAGGCGATGAAGCGCGGCCAGGCGTTTCTGAGCGCGGACGCCATGCGCGATGAGCGGTTTGTCCCGAGTGAAAGTCTGATCGAACTGCAGATCCGTTCGGTCATGTGCACGCCGCTGCTGGATATCTCCGGGCAACCGCTGGGAGCCATCCAGATCAGCACCCGTGACCTGGAACAGCAGTTTACCAGCGAGGATCTGGATCTGCTGGCCAGCGTGAGCAGTCAATGTGCCCGCTGCATCGAGAACGCGACCCTTCACGAAACCTTGCTGGAACAGCGGGAAATCGAGCGGGAACTGGAATTCGCCACCCAGGTGCAGCTCGGATTTCTGCCCAGCGAGGCCCCGACGCTGCCCGGGTATGAATTCGATGACTATTACGATCCCGCCCACCGGGTCGGTGGCGACTATTTCGACTACATCCGCCTGCCGAACGGACATCTGGCGATCACGGTCGGCGACGTGGCGGGCAAAGGGGTGCCGGCAGCGCTGTTGATGGCGCGTCTGCATGCCTCCGCGCGCTATCATCTGCTCAGCGCGACGTCCGCCGGCGAGGCGCTCAGCAGCCTGAACAGTGAAATCGCGACCAGCGGTCTGGGATTCCGCTTTATCACGCTGGTGATGATCGTGATCGATCCAGAGCAGCATCTGGTGCATGTGGCCAACGCGGGACACCTGCCGCCACTGCTGCGCAAGGCCAGCGGAACTGTCGAACCGATCGGGTTCAACGAGTCGGGGATGCCGCTGGGGGTAATCGCCCAGCAGAACTACCAGGAATGCGTCCTGCCGCTGCAGCCCGGCGAATCCCTGTTGCTGTTCACGGATGGAATTACCGAGGCGATGAACAGCGAACAGGCCATTTACGGGCGACAGCGACTGATGGACGTGTTCAGCAAGGCCCCGCTTCCGGTGCACGAAGCCATCCCCTGTCTGGTGGACGACGTCGAACGGTTTCATGATGATCGCTTTCAGCGGGATGACATGTGCGTCGTCGCGGTGCGGCGACTGCCCTGAGCCCGGCGGGATCGTGGCGGCTGATGAACAGACCGCGCTGTCAGATACAGCAGCGATCCCCGCAGTTCGACCAGAACAGACCTCCAGGATGAACGGGAAACGGACTTCAGTGAAACTGGATGTTGCAAGCGTGCTGGGGCCGGAAGGCATTATTGCCCGTCGGCATCCGCGATATGAGTCGCGTCCCCAGCAACTGGAGATGGCCACCGCCGTCGCGGAAGCAATTGCTGCGGGCGAACATCTGGTGGCGGAAGCGGGAACCGGCACAGGAAAGAGCTTCGCTTACCTGGTTCCGGCAATTCTGGCGGCTGCGAATGCCCAGGCGAGCGGTCAGCCAAAAAAGCGGATCGTGGTCGCCACTCATACGATCAGCCTGCAGGAACAGCTGGTTCATCGTGACCTGCCATTTCTGAATGCCGTGCTGCCACTGGAATTTTCGACGATTCTCGTCAAGGGCCGCTCGAACTACGTGAGTCTGCGACGGCTGAAGTCTGCCGTGCAGCGGGCATCCTCGTTGTTCGCCCGTCCGGAAGAACTCGACCAGATCCAGGAACTGGCTGCCTGGTCGCAGCGAACGAACGACGGCAGCCAGGCAGATCTGGAGTTCAAGCCGTTGCCGCAGGTCTGGGATGAAGCGGCCAGCGAGCATGGCAACTGCCTCGGCAAGAACTGCCCCACCTACAGCGACTGCTTCTACTACAAGGCCCGGCGACGCATCTGGAACGCTGACATTCTGGTCGTGAATCACGCGTTGTTCTTCAGCGATCTGGCCCTGCGCCGGGAAGGGGCCTCGCTGCTGCCGGACTATGACGTCGTGATTCTGGACGAAGCCCATACGGTCGAGCAGGTGGCGGGTGATCACCTCGGGCTGTCGGTCACCAGCGGCCAGTTTGATTATCTGCTGAACAAGCTGTTTCACGAGCGGCAGCGCAAGGGACTGCTGGCGCGAGAGGATCTGACGGAACAGCAGCGGCAGGTCAGCCACGTCCGGGCGCTGGTGCGTGATCTGTTCGACGAACTGCGATACTGGAAGGAATCACGCGGTCTGGCGAACGGTCGCATCGGCAAGCCGCTGGAGGTCCAGAATGCCGTCAGTCCCGCGCTGATGGAACTGGCAGCGAGCATCAATCTGTACGCCCAGCAGTTGTCCTCCGAAGAGGAACAGATGGAGTTCGTGGCCTCGGCGGAACGGTGCCGGGCTGTGGCGGCCGTGCTGAATTCCTGGCTGCAGCAGACGATTGAGGACAGCGTTTACTGGATCGAGCAGGCGGGGACTGAGGGACAGCGACTGCGACTGCTCGCAGCGCCGGTCGAAGTCGGGGAGACGTTGCGGGATGAACTGTTCAATCAGGTTCCCAGCGTCATCCTGACCAGTGCCACCCTGGCCACCGGCCGCCGTGATTTCCAGTACGTGCGTGAGCGGATGGGACTGACGAAAGCCCGTGAGATCCAGCTGGGCAGTCCGTTCAATTTTCGCGAACAGGCAAAGCTGGTGCTGACAGACGGCATGCCCGATCCGTCGGCGGAGCCGGCCGCGTATGAATCGGCAGTCGTGGAGCGCATCCAGCGGTATCTGGACTGGACCAAGGGCCGGGCCTTTGTGCTGTTCACCAGCTATCGCATGCTGCAGAACTGCGCCCGCCGTCTCACTCCGTGGCTCGCGAAGCGGCAATACGGACTCTACGTGCAGGGAGCCGATATCCCCCGCAATCTGCTGCTGGAGAAATTCCGGAATGATCCTGCCGGAGTCCTGTTCGGCACCGACAGTTTCTGGCAGGGTGTCGACGTGCCGGGCGATGCATTACAGAACGTGATTATCACCAAGCTGCCGTTCAGCGTGCCCGATCATCCGCTGCTGGAGGCCCGCGTGGAAGCGATCCGGGTGCGCGGCGGCAACCCGTTCATGGACTACCAGGTGCCGGAAGCAGTAATCAAGCTCAAGCAGGGATTCGGCCGGTTGATCCGCACCAGCACCGATCATGGCATGGTCGTGATTCTTGATCCGCGTGTGCGCACCAAGCGCTACGGACAGATTTTCCTGGACAGCTTGCCGGAATGTGAACTGGTGGTGGATGCCTGATTTTTGAGGCGATCGCGCTTCGAGACGCTCGAAGCCCTGACATGGACATGTCAGGGCTTCTTCCTGCACACGATGCGCGAGCAGATATGTGCGAGCATTACTCCACGGCGGACTGGCCGGTGAAGTAGTCCGGTTCCATGCCGGACTTCCACTTGATGTTGCAACCGATGCTCGGGCGCTGTTGGACGATCGGCGGTTCGCCGTTGAGGACACGGTCGGCCGCAGCGCGCAGGTCGGCCCCGGTGACCGGTTGCCCGTTGCCGGGACGGCTGGCATCGAACTGGCCGCGGTAAACGAGGGCCATGTTGCTGTCGAACAGGAAGAAATCCGGTGTGCAGGCTGCCTTGTAAGCGTGGGCCACGCTCTGGGTCTCGTCATACAGATAGGGGAAAGTGTAGCCTGCGTCTTTGGCTTCGGCGGCCATCTGTTCCGGACCGTCCGCCGGATGCGAGGCCACGTCATTGGAGCTGATCGCAATGACGTTCAGTCCTTTCGCCTGGTATTCGCGGCCAAACTCTGCCAGGGCGGATCGCAGATGTTTGACGAACGGGCAGTGATTGCAGATGAACATCACCAGCAGGCCCCGTCCGCCGGCCACGTCGCTCAGGCTGACGGTCGCACCGTTCGTGGTGTTTTTCAGGGAAAATTCCGGGGCTTTGGTGCCCAGCGGCAACATTGTGGAGGCGGTCTTGACCATCGCGGAACGCTCTGTTTCTGGCGGAAGCAACTTCAAATCCGGTCACCGGGGCAACAAACGGTGCTTTCACACATGCTCTGTCCCTCGCGACCCTGTGTCCCTTACTCTGCAGGACGCTGCCGCAGCCGTCAACCGGCAGGCGCTGAGAACTTCGTGAGCAGCGGCTCCACGACCGCCTGAGGCACGAATTCCGCGAGACGCGCCGCAGCTCCCAGCCGGGCGAACTGGGCCACCTGCTTGATCAGGCTGCTGGAGATATGCGTATAGCGTTCGCTGGCCGTCAGGAAGATCGTCTCGATATCGGGTTCCAGCGCGCGATTGGCCAGTGCCATCGTAAATTCTGTGTCGATATCCGACAGCGTCCGCACGCCGCGAATCATCACCCGGGCACCGCATTCCTGCAGGAACTCGACCGCCAGGCCGGTGAAGCAGCAGACCTCGACATTCGTCAGCGGTTCCAGGACTTCGCGAGCCAGCGACAGCCGTTCGTCCGGAGTGAACAGCGGTCGCTTGTCGGGATTGATGCCGATGCCGACGGTCACCTTGTCAAAGATCCTGGCAGCCCGGCAGATGATGTCCTGATGTCCCAGAGTCAGCGGATCGAAACTGCCGACATACACACCGTGACGGGAACTGAGCGGACGTTGAGACATGGCGAACTCCGGGGGCATCATCAGGAAGCCAGCAGGAAGCCGACTACAGGAATCAGTCTCCGGCGATTGTATCCCACCACCAGCGGTCTTCGTTAGCCGGTCTTTGCTCCAGTGGCTGTTGTCGGACAGATTCCAGACGTCGGGCCGGATCGACTTTCCAGCGCTCCGCCCGAATCTCCTTGCGGACATCGATCGAGACGCCGCCGCCCACCAGGCCGATGATGGAACTGCCGGACAGCCGCTTCAGATTGAACAACGCCGGCACCTGCCGCGGCGCGGCGCCGCTGTCCGTCGGCAGCCGCGCGGCATCGGTCAGCAGCCCCGGTTGCCAGCGGACCTGATCGAACGCCTGCTCCTGGTGCAGCAGCGCTACCAGCACACTCAGATCCACCAGATTCTGCAGTTCGGCAAACACCGGCGACTGGTTGGCCAGTTTCTCGTAGAGTTCGGTAAACTGCCGCGAAAAGGCCTGTGTTGTCAGCCGGGTCGTGGCCGCTGCCTGGCGTTGCCCCTGATAGTCCGCCAGTTCTTCCTGCGAGAGCACCTGGACGCGCGGGCCTGTGACCTCGAAGACGGTGCGACCGGCATCGCAGTACAGTCCGGAGAACAGCGGGACGAACCACCAGCGTTGCAGGCTGTTGCCACCGCCTCGCAGCAACGCCAGGTGGCTGCGCAGATTGCGAACTTCAGGATCTTCCAGACCGAGCGAGATTCGTTTCATCCGGTAGTCGGCTTCCACCAGCACCCGGCCGAAATGCGAGTCATCGGGCACGCCCATGATCCGTACGTCGTGCAGACCCAGAATCTCCGCCATCTTGCGGAATCGCTGTTCGATGACGGCGGGGACTGCCGCTGTGCTGTTCTGCCGGACATAGTTCTGAAATGCAGCCAGGTTTTCCGCGCGGGGATCGATGGAACAGCCGACGTTCCTGGCTTGCGGGACATGGCGCAACGCAATCAGCAGGTCGTCCAGCTGCAACGGTGGCCGGCCGGTCTGGATACCGCGCGGCCGGCCGCTGCCATCAGGGGCGAACGGCTCCGCCGGTCCGGAGATGATGATGTCCCGGCCTTCCCGGTCGATCAGGACGGTATCAATTCGCCCCAGTCCTGCCAGCGAACGAAATTCCTCACCGGGCGGTTCGCCGGCATCGAGTTGGCGCTCGATCGCACGTTCCAGCCGGACCAGCGAGACATTGCGGCGGGAACTGGAGGTCTGCAGCGTGGCAGGCAGATTACGGGCCGCAATCGTCTGCTGCAGCCGTTGATTCAGGCGACTGGTCTGATCCTGCACAAAACCGGGCGTCACCGTTCCCGCGGCATCAATCAGGATGCCGCTGGCATTGTTCTGGTTATTCTGGTTTCCCCCCTGATTCCCGTTGTTTCCCCCCTGCGTCTGACCTGGTGACGGTGAACAGAACAGAACCAGCACCGCGATCGACAGCAGGCCACCGCGCAGAATTTGTGGAAGAACTACAGACTTCATGATTGAATCCAGCGGCGTTCCGGCGTTGTCGGTCTCTGAGGCTTCCATAAGAACAACGCACTCCGCGAAAGAAATCTTCCGGCATCTGGTCAGAGTATCACCTGATCTCCAGGAGATTCTCCTCCGGGATGGCAGGAGCCACCGGAGTTCCCTGTTGGAATGACTCTGCGAAGCTGGAATGACTCTGCAATGTGCGGCGGAAAAGGCTGACGCCCAGCCTGCATGATACGGAGAGGGCATACACAACAGACACCAGGAAACCCGCTACAACCCGCAAAACCGGCAAAGCATGACCAAATCTCTACATCCGGGACAGTTCGTGCGACCGACGTGATGGTCGGCGCGGCGGTCGCCGATCGATTGGGATGGCGTCCGTTCTTTCCCCTGGTTCAGCAGGAGCGTGCGATTTTCCGATTCGCCTGTGGACAGTGATTCGTCGGCAGCTTTAGACTCAAATGGCAATCCTGCGGCAAATTCCCCGGAACAAGACGCGGTTGCCGGTTGTGCCAACTGCAGGAGTGTGCGACGTAAATCCGTAAATGATGCCCGGGAAGCCTGCAAGAAGCTTGCGGGTCGCCCGTCTGTGCTGATTCCGGCACCGCTGCCACCCGCCAGCGTTGTCCCGTGATGCAGTGATGAATCAGGTGACGGATCGAGAGTGACCGACGGATCGCAACCGAAAGTTTCTGGAATGAAGTATCCGGGTTGGCTGACAGCATGGATGGGCAAACGGCGGGCAAAGCAACGCCCGTTTGACCCATTGGCCGACCTGGAACCACTTTCTGTACAGCGGCTGGAAGAACGCCGTGTCCTCTCGGCGACCGCAGTCGGTGGCATTGTCGTGGGTGACGTCGTCATTAACGTCACCGGCAATGACACGGTCACCGCGAATTTCAACTCCGGCACCAACCAGCTGACAATTTCAGACACGGACGGCGGCACCAGCGACATCATCATTGACGTTGCGCAACTCGACAGCCTCACGTTTCAGCTGGGGACCGGCAACCAGCAGGTCTTCTGGACCGGCAATGCTCCCATCCCCGTCGCCGAACTGGTGATGACCTCGTCGGCCGGTGTGGACAGCGTGCAGTTTCAGGAGGATCTGTTCGCGGCTGAAGGCGGCATCTCGGTCAACGTCACCGGTTCGATCACGATAGACGCCGGGGTGGACCTGAGTTCCACGGCAGGAGATCTGACGCTGATCGCCGGCCAGAACGTGGTGATGGGTGCCGGCAGCAGCCTGACCGCGACCGGATTTACCATCGACCTGACTGCGTCCGGCATGACGCTGGGCTCCCTGGATGCAGACCAGATCGATCTGCACATCCGGGGCGGCGGCGCTTATCTGCTGAGCTACAACGACAATGGCACGGGCGGGACGACCGGTGACGACTTCTGGGAGCTGTCGCGAAACGGCAGTTCGGTACTGTCATATGAATTCGCGAGCAACGTCAGTCTGACCGTTACGGGAGCGGTGAACAGCAGCGACTCGCTCACCATCGACTTCACCGGCGGCGATCCGATCGTCGCCGGCGGCGTCACGTTCAATGGCCTGGCCGGCAGCGGCAGCGATTCCCTGATCTTTGAAAACGGCAGTCACACCGACACGATTTACACCTACACCACGACCACATCCGGGAATGTGAATCTGGATGGTTCGGTGGTGACCTACACCGGAGTGGAGCCCATCACCAACTCCGGTGCGACGGTCAACGCGATCTTCAACCTGCCGGGAACCAATGACACCGTTACGCTGGGAGACTTGAATAATGGCACCCTGCAACTGACAGGGACCACCATCTCCGGCACGACGATCGCCGACCCGACCGGTTCACTGACGATCAACGGTCAATCGGCCGACACCATCAATCTGGCTGGCAGCAATACGATTTCCCTCGCGACCGCCGGCCTGGCAGTGACCGCCGGCACGGTCAATGTTTCTCAGAACGTGCAGATCGGCGGCGATTTCTCGTCGACCGGTACCGGCAACTTCAACATGCCCACGGCTGCCGTCCAGATTCTGGCAGGCGGGGCTGTCGAGATTGATCACGTCGGCACCGTGACGATTCGCGGAGTCGTCGAAGGCTCCTCCGTTCTGGTCGAATCCGATTCTGCGAGCGCGAATGCCATCTACGCTGCCACAACGGACGGCGTCTTCCGCTCGACCGCCGGCGACGTCACCCTGAATGCGACGGCGGGCGGCATCAATTTCGCCAGCGGTTCGCTGACGGCAGCCAATGGCACCATCGATCTGACGGCAGCTGCTGCAATCACGGTGCTGACTGCCACGACGACCGGTTCCGGCGGATTCGAGTCCTCGGGCACCGCGTTTACGCTGGCTGCCAGCGGAAACATCAACGTCGTCGATGCCGTGAACATCGACCAGACAGGGGCGATCACGCTACGGGGTAGCCTGACCGGCGAGAGTCTGCAGTTGCGCACCACCGCAACCGGGGCCAATGCGATTTATGCCGCTGCCGCGGCAGCAGTGCTGTCTTCGACCGGTGGCGACATCGAACTGACCGCGACCGCAGGCGGCGTCAACTTTGCCCTGGGTGGCCTGGCGGCGACCAGTGGTTCAGTGCTGGTCTCGGCAGCGACCAGCGTGTCAGTGCTGAATGTCTCCACGACAGTGTCCGGCAGTTTTCAGTCGTCCGGCACGACGTTCACCCTGGCAGCCGGCGGGGGCGTGAACGTCGTCGGTGCGGTGGATCTGAATCAGAGCGATACGATCACCCTGCGAGCCGCAATGCAGGGGGCCAGCCTGGACCTGGAATCGGGCAGCACCAGCGCCAATGCCATTTATGCGGCCACCACGGACGTGATCCTGACGTCAACCGGCGGACTGATTCATCTGAACGCGACCGGTGGCGGCATCAATTTCGCTTCCGGCACATTGACGGCAACGAACGGCAATCTTCAGCTGGATGCGGTGGGCAACGTATCCGTGGGGACGGCTTCGACGACGGGCTCCGGCGGATTCCAGTCGCTGGCCGGCGGAACCTTTTCGCTGGCTGCCACGGGCTCGATTGATGTGGTGGGAGCCGTGACCATCGATCACACGGGTGCTGTCACAATCGCTGCCAGTGTCGAAGGTAGCAGCATTGCGATCGAAACCGATGCCGCGGGCGCGAACGCCATCGTGGGCACCGCCGCCACCGCCTCATTGCATGGAACCAACGGCGTCACGCTCACGAACACCACTGCGACCGGCGGCGTCAATTTCGGCGGCGGCAGCCTGAGCACCGATACTGGCGACATTATCATCACGTCGCTCGGCAACGTGGTGGTCGCCTCGGTGGCAACGACGACTTCCGGAAATTTCCAGTCCACCGGCACCGGCACATTCAGTCAACTGGCGGGCGGTGAGATCCTCGCAGCCGGGTCGGTGTCGATCGAACATGGCGGCGCAATTACCCTGCGCGATGACATCAGCGGAACCAGCGTCACAGTAATCACACTGGCGACGACAGCGACTGCTATCTCCAGCACCGGACTGTTTACGGTCACTGCTACCGCGGGGGCGATCGAATTCCAGAGCGGTGGCGGAATCAGTTTCGCCTCGGCAGATCTGAGCGCTGTCAGTGGCAGCGGCGTAATCACGCTGACCGGCGGCGCTGCCTCCACCGCGAATGTGGCAGTGCGCCAGGTCACTGCCGGCGATTCCCTGACGATTGAGAATGGCGGCACGTTTACGATCGGTGCCGGCGGCGGGTTGTCCGTCACCGGCGATGCCACGATCGATTCAAATGGAGCCGTCACGCTCGGCCAGAATGTCACCGTGGGAGGGCAGCTCTCTTCCACGGGCACAGGCACGCTAACCGTTTCGGCCGGTGTGGTCGTTGACGTCGCAGGCAACATCGAATTCGACCATGATGGACTGGTGACGGTCAGCGGAACGCTGGATTCCGCCGCGGATCTGAGTTCTGGTGGAGCCGCCGGATTCACGCTCGCCTCGACCGGACAACTGCTGGCGAACAACATCACCCTGACTCACGACGGCGCGGTGAGTATCGGCGCTGCCGTGGACCTGGACGGCACGTTCTCGTCCAGCGGTGCGGGAACATTCACGCTGGTCGCCTCAACGGGTCTGGATGCCGATGCGGGCGTCGTGCTGAATCATGGCGGGACGGTCACGCTGAACGCCGACGTCACGACCCTCGGCGCTTTCAGTTCCCAGGGAGCGGGCGCCTTCACCCTGGCCTCCGGCACCACGCTCGACGCCGGCACGACGATATCACTCAATCGCAACGGAGCCGTTACGCTGAACGGCGCGGTGACGTCCACCGGCCTGTTCCATTCCCAAGGCACAAACAACTTTTCGATGGCGGCAACCGGCTCCTTGAACGCCGGCGGCATTCTGCTGGAACACGGCGGGACGACGACCATTTCGGCGCTGGCCCAGTCATCCGCCGGCTGGACCTCCAACGGCACAGGCACATTCACCATCGCTGCCGGAGGTTCGTTGCAAGCCACCGGGGCCGTGAGTATCGACCACGGCGGCAGCATCACGCTGTCGGGAGCCATCTCCGGGACGTCGATCACGCTGGATTCGGACGACACCACCGCCAACGCCGTTCGCGCCGCCACCTCCGCTTCGATTCTCACAGCGACGACGGGCGACATTACCGTCATCAGCGACGGCGGCATCAGTTTCAGCGTGGGGGATCTGCTCGCGACAGCCGGGAGTGTCGACCTGACGGCCGGCGCTGCCGCAGTGATCGTGGGAGATGTGAATGCCGGCCAGAACTTCAACTCCAGCGGCACAGGAACCTTCAGTACCACGAGCGGAACCACCATTGCTGCTGACCAGTTCGACTGGCAGCATACCGGACTGATCACCATCAATACCGGCGTGACGGCGACCACGTCCATCAGTCTGCAGGCGGGCGCCGGGGTCACGGAATCGGGCAGCGGCAGTCTGCAAACCAGCCAGATCCTGCTCTCGGGCAGTGGAACTTTCAACCTCGCGTTGTCCAACGATGTGGATTTCCTCGGGGCCGACATCACCGGCAGCCTGTCGTTCACCGACACGGACTCCTTGACCATCAATACCGCAGACGGGATTAACACCGGCGGCAACGACGTGACGCTGACCACCGGAGGACAGCTGACGATCGGCACGGGAGCGGGCGAACTCATTCAGGCCTCCGGGGCGACGGTCACCCTGAACGTGACCACCGGCGGAGTGCAGACGGCGCAGAACTCCGCGATTCTCGCGGGCAGTTTGCGTTTGCTGGGTGCTGGCGAGTTTTCGCTGGGGGGTGGGAATGACGTGGACGTGCTGGCGGGGTTGATCACGGGGGCGCTGGAGTTCCACGACGTCGACGACCTGGCGATCGGCACGGTGACCACGGTGGGTCTGACCACGACCAATAACGCCGCGGTGATCACCACCGGCGGCAACCTGCTGATCGATCGCGTACTCAACACCGGCAGCGGCGATCTGACCCTGGACGTGACTGGCACGGTCACGCAGAGCGCCACCGGGAACGTCACCGCCGCCGGCCTGTTGCTGCAGGGCAGCGGCAGCGTGACCCTGCTGAACGCCGGCAACGACGTGACCACGCTGGCGGCCGATTACGACGGCAGCCTGAGCTTCCGCGATACCAACGCCCTGCACATCGGAACGGTCCAGGGCGTCGGCGGCATCACGCTGGCCAGCGGCGACCTGAACCTGACCGTGGCCCAGTTGCTGACCATCGAGGACACCGGCAGCGCACCCACGATCGGCGTCGATAACGGCTCCGTGGTGCTCACGCTGGGCGGCGGGGCCACCCAGGCCAGCGGCGCGAGCATCGTCACCAATACGCTGCAGATCGCCGGAGCAGGCACGGCCGCCGTGCTGCTGCAGGAAGCCACCAACGACGTCGACACGTTCACTGCCAGCTACGGCGGGACAATCGCCTTCGTCAACAGCGACGAGCTGACTGTCGGCGCCATCACCACCAGCAACGACGACGTCTCACTACAGGTCGTCGCGGGCGCGCTGTCGCTGACGGCGGCCATCAGCATCGGTTCGGGCGATCTGACATTGCAGGCA